>Ga0208041_1000087_pt1 | contig 120525 bp, 103 predicted proteins | sample AD_SCU002_MetaG_FD_184453 | JGI IMG/M metagenome (GOLD analysis project Ga0208041, IMG submission 184453) | Active sludge microbial communities of municipal wastewater-treating anaerobic digesters from China - AD_SCU002_MetaG (SPAdes) (version 2) | ecosystem: Engineered > Bioreactor >... | reverse complement strand
TGGCGCTTGAGTTCAACGGCAAATACTCTGCGGTGCTTCATGGCATGTTCCTTTCTCCCTCATATAGGGAATCTGGTTCCTGCCAACTACTCTAACATATTTTGTCCAACTTTGGGGGTGCAGTCCATTGCTTGTGCAATTTCATTTACTCTTTTAGTGTGCCAGTCATCGAATTGAAGAGCAATTTTTGAACTATGGTTCCATACATCTGATAGTGGAAAGTTAACAGCAAAGTGCTCTTCTAATGCCTTCTTGGCACCTTTTTTAACAACTGGTTTAGTTCCACGACTCATTGATCCTGGATAAGACATCCTTGCTGTCTCGCGTGCTATCTTCTCAAGATACTCAATTTTGGTTGTTGGAAGATTCATAAAGATATTAACAATGTAATTGTATCAAGTGGAAATATTTCCATCATATCAGAGCATATAGATGGAAAATATTGCTACTATGCTATTAAACAATAAAACCATGGGAAATAACCCGAAGTTATGTCGACATCTAAATCTCAAATTAATGGATCAGGTTCACGAAGTTCTTCGATATCACCACTATGCCTATCGCACAGAGCAGACCTATTGTCAATGGATACTCCGTTATATCCAATACTTCGGCAGAGATAACATATTCGGCAACAACTCATAAAAGAGGCATTTTCCCTCCCATCTTGTCACGGCAGGCAAGTTAATTGGCTATCTCTGAAATCATTCCTTTATTCCTATTCCAAACAAAACTTGTTGATGGCTTGGGGTGGGGTGAGGGGATAGTCGCCGGTGTAGCAGGCCAGGCAATAGCAATCCCGGCTCATTCCTGTGGCGCGGACCATGCCTTCCACGGTCAGATAATGCATGGAGTCCAGGCCGATGAAATCAGCGATGGCTTTTTCATTATCTTTTTTCGCGGCCAGCAATTCGCCCTTGGAAGAAAAATCAATACCGTAGGGGCAGGGATGCAAAGTGGGTGGACAACTGATGGCCATATGAATCTCTTTGACCCCGATTCCGCGCAGATTCTGGACGCGGTTACGGCTGGTAGTGCCGCGGATAATCGAGTCTTCAACTATTAATACTCTTTTGCCGGCCAGCAGGGGACGCACGGGATTGAGCTTTACGCGCACACCGAAATCGCGCATGAGCTGCGTCGGTTGAATAAATGTTCTGCCGACATAATGATTACGAATCATCGCCATTTCAAAGGGAAGACCGGATTCTTCGGCGTAGCCCAGAGCCGCATAATTTCCGGAATCAGGGAAGGGCATGACGATATCGACATTCGGAGTATATTCACGCGCCATTTCATGGCCTAAGCGTTTCCGGCATAAATATACATTCTGCCCGAATATTTGGCTGTCGGGACGGGAAAAATAAATCAGCTCAAAGATGCAATGGCATGGTTTAACCGCCGGGAAGGGCTGCAGGCTTTGGCAACCGTTTTCATCGATGATGATAATTTCGCCGGGATTGACGTCACGGACATATTCGGCGTTAACCAGATCAAAGGCGCAGGTTTCCGAGGCAACAACCCAGCTGCCGTTGAGTTTACCCAGCGCCAGAGGCCGGAAACCGCGTGGATCGCGGGCGGCAATGATCTTGCCGCTGGTGAGCATGACAATGCTGTAGGCGCCTTCCAATCGGGAAAAAGCGGCAACCAGGGCAGCTTCCAGGCCGTCTTTTAAATGCCGCGCCATCAGGTGGATGATTATTTCGCTGTCCATCGTCGATTGGAAGATTGATCCGCCGCTTTCCAATTCTTCCCGTAACTGCTGGGCGTTAATGATGTTGCCGTTGTGAGCCAGAGCATAATAGTCATCGGCAAAATGAACCAGAAAAGGCTGGGCATTGGACAGAACCGAAGAACCGGTGGTGGAATAGCGGACATGCCCGATAGCCAGGCTTCCGGGGAGTTTTTTCAGGTTGGATTCCTTGAAAACTTCCGAGACTAGCCCCATTCCCTTATGATCCCACACCTGACAGCCGTCGGAGCTGACGATGCCTGCTGATTCCTGGCCGCGGTGCTGAAGTGCAAAAAGACCAAAATAGGTCAGCCGCGATGCTTCCTCATGGCCGTAAATACCGAAAATGCCGCATTCTTCGCGGGGACGGCCGGATTCCTCTAAATCATAATAGTCGTGCATATTATTTCCTGTTATCGAATATAACTTTCCCCGCCCTTGATGGGAGGGGATTAAGGGGAGGGTGATAAACAATGCTCCCTTATCATTTCTAAGACCCCGTTTATGTTTTGTAATACTTCATTTTTTCAAAACAGACAAAATCAACTATGTAGTTATCAATTGGCTGCTGCCTTCTGAATTTTAGACCCTCCACTTGTCTTAGTCGCAAGTGTTTCCAAAGCAGTTTTTCCGCTTCTGTCGGTCTGTTTCTCAGCACCCTTCCTAAAACAGTCATTCTATTCAAGGAATTATCACCCTCCCCTTACCCCTCCCGTCAAGGGCGGGGAATGAATAAGGATTAATTTTTATGATCCTGCTGGTGATATTCCTGTAATGAACAAACCTGCCAATCTTCTTTAATAACGGCCTTTGTGGCTTCGCTCAAAGCGCGCGCTCCGGCGATGGTTGTGGTGTAAAGAATATTATAAGTCAGTGCACCCCGCCGGATATGGTAAGCGTCGCGACTGGATTTTCGCCCGACGCTGGTATTGATTACCATCTGGATTTCACCGTTTTTAATATGGTCGACGATGTTAGGACGGCCCTCACTGACCTTAAAAACCATCCGTGCGGCAATACCTTTATCTTCCAGATGTTTAGCCGTGCCGCGCGTGGCCGTTATTTTGAATCCCATCTCCTGAAAAGCCCGGGCGATGGGCACGATTCTATTTTTATGATAATCATGCACACTGATAAACACTGTTCCGGCCACAGGCATCTTGAAACCAGCCGCCATTTGCGACTTGGCGAAAGCAAGCCCGAAGGAATGGTCAACGCCCATAACTTCACCGGTCGATTTCATTTCCGGCCCCAGTAGACTGTCTACATTGGGGAAGCGGTTAAAGGGAAATACCGCTTCTTTCACGGAAATATGTCTGGGGGCTATTCTTTCGGTAAATCCCAACTGAGGAAGAGTTTTGCCCAGCATTACTTTGGTGGCCAGTTTGGCCAGAGGTACACCAATAGCCTTGCTGACGAAGGGAACAGTGCGGGAGGCCCGGGGATTAACTTCCAGAACGTATAATGTGTCGTCTTTAATGGCATACTGAATATTCATCAGGCCGACCACCTTTAACTCGGCCGCCAGCATTATTGTCTGCTTTTCGATCAGTTTTAGTAATTCCGGCGGTATGGTCATCGGCGGCAGGATGCAGGCGCTGTCGCCGGAGTGGATTCCCGCCTCTTCGATATGTTCCATAATGCCGGCCACTATCGTATTTTTCCCGTCGCTGATGGCGTCGACGTCTATTTCAATGGCGTCTTCCAGATATTTATCGATCAGGATCGGATGATCCGGGGAAACCAGCATCGCCTTACCCATAAAAGAAGTCAGCGCGTCGGGATCGTAAACGATTTCCATGGAACGGCCGCCCAGCACGTAAGAAGGACGCACCAGCACCGGATAGCCGATGCGGGAAGCAGCCTGCAGGGCTTCCTCGACAGTTCGCGCCGTGTCATTGTCCGGCTGATTGAGATTTAATTTGGTGACAATTTCCTGGAAGCGGTCGCGGTTTTCCGCCCGGTCAATGGCGTCGGGGGAAGTGCCCAGAATGGGAACTCCGGCTGCCTCTAAACCGCGGGCCAGATTGAGCGGCGTCTGGCCGCCGAACTGGACGATGACTCCGTCGGGTTTTTCCGTCTGCAGAATGTGCAAAACATCTTCGAGGGTAACCGGCTCAAAGAAAAGTTTGTCGGAAGTGTCATAGTCGGTGCTGACCGTCTCCGGGTTGGAATTGATCATGATGCTCTCGACGCCTTCTTCGCGCAGGGCAAAGGATGCGTGGACACAGCAGTAGTCAAATTCTATTCCCTGGCCGATGCGGTTGGGGCCGCCGCCGATGATGGCCACTTTCTTTTTATCGGAAGGGCGTGCTTCATTCTCTGTTTCATAGGTGGAATAATAATAGGGAGTATAGGCTTCAAATTCCGCCGCACATGTATCCACCAGTTTATATACCGGCTTAATCTTTTCCGCTTCCCGCCAGTTGCGGATTTCCAGCTCCGTTTTATTCCAGACATTGGCCAGGGCGCGGTCCGCAAAGCCCATCTTCTTGGCCGCTTTAAGCAGTTCAACCGTCGGGGCTGAATTTTTCAGTTCTTCCTCGGCCTCAACAATTTCCTGAATCTGATGTAAAAACCAGGGATCAATTTTGGTCAGCTGCTGTATCTCGGCTACGGTTACACCTTTTTGCAGGGCGGTAGCTATATAAAACAGCCGCAATGAATTCGGAACGATGAGTTTGCTTTTTAATAACTCTTTGTCGTCTGTTACGTCCGCAGGCGGAGGATAGAGTAAACTGAAACGCCCTGTTTCCAGCGAGCGGATGGCTTTCTGCAGCGCTTCCTTAAATGTCCGGCCAATGGACATAGTCTCGCCGACAGATTTCATCGACGTTGTCAACAGATCTTCCGTTTCCGGAAACTTCTCAAATGTCCAGCGCGGTATTTTCACGACGCAGTAGTCGATTGTCGGTTCAAATGACGCCATTGTTTCGCGGGTGATGTCGTTGGGAATTTCATCGAGTGTAAAGCCCACCGCCAGTTTGGCGGCGATTTTCGCGATCGGGAAACCTGTGGCTTTCGAAGCGAGCGCCGAGGAGCGCGACACACGGGGATTCATCTCCACAACGATCATTTCACCGCTTGCGGGATGGATGGCAAACTGGACATTGGAGCCGCCGGTTTCCACACCGATTTCCCGCAGGATGGCAATTGCCGCGTCGCGCATGTGCTGATATTCGCGGTCAGTGAGCGTCTGTGCCGGGGCAACGGTGATTGATTCGCCCGTATGCACGCCCATTGCATCGAAATTTTCAATGGAGCAGATAATGACGACATTGTCCGCGCGATCGCGCATCACTTCCAGCTCATATTCTTTCCAGCCTAGGACAGATTCCTCGATCATCACTTCCTGGATCATGCTGGCGTCCAGGCCTTTTTTGGCGATTTCGGCGAGCTCTTCGCGGTTGTAGGCCACACCGCTGCCGGTGCCGCCCAGGGTGAAGGAAGCGCGGACGATTATCGGAAAGCCGATTTCATCCGCCAGTTTCATTACTTCCGTCATGTTGCGGGCAAAACCGCTCTTCGGCATTCTCAGCCCGATTTTTTCAATGGCGTAACGGAATTTTTCCCGGTCTTCCGCTTTATGAATTACGGAAAGAGATGCGCCGATCATTTCGACGCCGTATTCGGCAAGAACCCCGGATTCAGCCAGGGCGACCGCCACATTCAGACCGGTTTGACCGCCCAGTGTCGGCAGAAGAGCATCCGGTCTCTCCAGGGCAATAACTTTGGCGACGGACTCCGGCGTAATGGGCTCCACATAAGTGCGGTCGGCCGTTTCCGGGTCGGTCATAATTGTCGCCGGATTGCTGTTGATTAAAACAACTTCATAGCCCTCTTCGCGCAGGGCTTTGCAGGCCTGTGTGCCGGAATAATCGAACTCGCAGGCCTGGCTGATGATGATCGGTCCGGAACCGATCAGCAATATTTTTTTGATGTCGCTGCGTTTTGGCACTTTAAATAACTTTCAATGTTTTTTTCTCGCCTCTTTTAAGGCGATATACCGGTGCATGGAGTTGCTGGTCGAAGATTTTTTCGGGGACACCCTGTCTGCGCAGTGAAACGTCCGCCGGGTCGCTTGTTTGAGCGCCAAAGGCGCGAGTTTGCGAACCGGCAGTGGAGCGAGCAGCTACAGGGTCGGAAAAAATTCCGGGCAACGCTGTCCACCGGTATATCGCCATTCCCCCTACTCCCACTCGATCGTACTGGGCGGTTTGGAGCTGATATCATAGACAACGCGGTTGATGCCTTGCACCTCATTGATAATGCGGTTGGAAATGCGCGCCAGAAGATCCTGCGGCAACCGGGCCCAGTCGGCGGTCATCGCATCGTCGCTGGTAACGGCGCGGATGGCGACAATGTTTTCGTACGTGCGCTGATCACCCATGATGCCGACGCTTTTCAGCGGCAGCAAAACGGTAAACGACTGCCACAATTTGTAATAAAGATTAGCAGCGCGGATTTCCTCTAACAGGATTGTATCGGCTTTACGCAGGACGGCTAAACGACCCGCCGTCACCTCTCCGATAATGCGGATCGCCAGCCCCGGTCCGGGGAAGGGCTGACGCAGAGTCACATCTTCGGCGAGCCCCAGTTCCTTACCCAGAAGCCGCACTTCATCTTTAAAAAGATGCTTGAGCGGTTCGACCAGCTGCAGATTCATTTTTTTCGGCAGGCCGCCGACGTTATGATGAGATTTAATTACCGCACTGGGACCGCCGAAGGCGGAGCGCGATTCGATTAAATCAGGGTACAGCGTTCCCTGCGCCAGAAATTTCACATTTTTTATTTTATGCGCTTCTTTATCAAAAACTTCGATAAAGGTGCGGCCGATTATTTTGCGCTTCTTTTCCGGGTCGATGACGCCTTTCAGTTTGCTTAAGAAGAGCTTGCCGGCGCGGGCGAAGTGCAGATTAATCTGCAGATGCTTTTTGAACATATCGATGACGCGTTCAGCTTCACCGGCTCTGAGCACTCCATTGTCGACAAAAACACAGGTTAATTGCTTGCCGATGGCTCTATGCAATAAAACGGCGGCAACGGAGGAATCGACTCCGCCGGAGAGGCCTAAAATCACTTTGCCGTCACCTACCTGCTGCTGTATTTCCGCAATGGCATGATTAACGAAGGACTTCATTGACCATGATTTCTTGCAGTGACAAACGGCGGTCAGGAAGTTATTCAGTATTTTTTTACCGGCCTGGGTATGAATAACTTCGGGATGAAACTGCAGTCCGTAGAAATGTCTTTTGGTGTCTTCAGCGGCGGCAACGGGGGTATTTTCCGTTGTGGCGGTGACGACAAATCCGGGAGGAAGAACGTCGATCCTGTCGCCGTGGCTCATCCAGCACTGGGTTTTTTTGTCGACTCCGGCGAAAATGCCTTTTTGACTTTTCACCAGCAGCTCGGCGAAACCATATTCGCGCTTGTTCGAACCAATGACCTTTCCTCCCAGCGAATCCACCATGTATTGTAAACCGTAGCAGATGCCCAGAATCGGAATGTCCAGATCAAATATGCCTTTATCTACTCTTGGCGCGCCGGTGCTGTAGATGCTGGCCGGACCGCCGGATAGAATGATGCCCTCAGGCTGGAGCGTTTTAATGGCGTCAAGAGAAATATCCGGCGGCTCAATTTGACAGTAGACATGATGCTCGCGGACGCGGCGGGCGATCAACTGGTTGTATTGAGAACCAAAATCGATAATTAAAATCACGACGCTTTCTCCTTTTCTTCTTTCATCATTTCCACAAACTGCAAAAATAAATATTCGGAATCGTGCGGACCGGGCGCCGCTTCCGGGTGGTACTGTACACTTGCCGTTTTCGGCATTTGCAATCCTTCGGAAGTGTTGTCGTTTAAATTAATATGACTATTTGCGGCCAGGCCTTGCACCGATTCCGGCACAACAACAAATCCATGGTTTTGAGAAGTTATTTCCACACGTCCGGTGTCCAGATTTTTTACCGGCTGATTAATGCCGTGGTGGCCGAACTTGAGTTTTTCCGTATAGCCGCCGATGGCCTGGCCGATCATCTGCTGTCCCAGGCAAATGCCGAACACCGGCAGCTTTCCCACAAGCGAACGGGTGGTCTCCACTATATAGGGCAGAGCGGAAGGATCACCGGGGCCGTTGGAGAGCAAAATACCGTCCGGCCCGTAGGCCAGGATATCGCGTGCAGAAGAGCAAGCCGGTACAACAATGACCTCGCAATTGTTGTTTTCCAGCAGTCTTAAAATATTGTATTTAACACCGCAATCGAGGACAACCACCCGCAGTTTTCCGGCCGGTTTTCTCTCGGGAATCTTCTCTTGCTGCGGGGCGCCCTTTTTCCATAAGTAAGGCCGCGGGCAGGTAACTTCACGAACCAGGTCGCGGCCGACCAGACCCGGATAATTTTTAACTTTTTCCAGCAGTCCGGCGATGTCTTTAGTTTCGGTGGAGATTATCCCTTTCATGGCGCCCGAAATTCGGAGACGCCGGGTAAGCGCCCGGGTGTCAATTCCTTCCATGCCGATTTTGCCGTGATCTTCCAGAAACGATTTTAAACTTTGGCGCATCCGCCAGTTGCTGGGGTTGGGCTGATATTCCTTAACAATAAATCCTTCCAGGTGAATACCCGCCGACTCCATGTCTTCCTCGTTGATACCGTAATTGCCGATAAGCGGGTAGGTCATGGTTACTATCTGACCTTTATAGGAAGGATCGGTGAGAATTTCCTGATAGCCGGTCATACCGGTGTTAAAAACTACCTCCCCCATAGTTTCACCGCTGCCGGCAAAAGCGAAACCTTCAAAAAAACTGCCGTCTTCGAGTACCAGCAAAGCGTTTCGATGTTTATTTAACAGGGGCATTTAATTCTTCTTCTCCGACTTCCCGTACGGGAGGCTTGCTGCCGCCGGAAAAGGATTGGAAAAGTAGTCAATTCCGAATGGAGGAATCTTCCTTCGGCGTATCTCATATCAATTCGCTTCCTTTGGCGGACAATGTTGACCGTGCTGCGGGCTTCCGGGGTATATAACCTGGCTATCTGATAACTTGAATATCACACAATGTCATTAGAGGTTGCGCATTGGAAATACGTCTCGGGAGCCCTCCTTGCCGATGCTGAATTCTTTAACGAAATGAGCATCAGCAAGAGGGAGCTTTCTATCTTTTTTCCCCGGACTCGTCAATAATTAAAAACGGCAAACGATAGCCGATTAATAAGTCATTGATTCCAATATAAAAACACTTTTGCCGCCATCGGCTCGCCGGCTTAATCAGGATCGTTTTCTTAGCTGATAAACAGCATTTCCCAGAACTTCGGCATGGGCCAGAATTCATCGCCCACAAGGCCTTCCAGTTCATCGACATAATCGCGTAATTCGTTCATTGCCGTTTTTACTTTGCTGCAAAGTATTTCAGCTTTTTCCTGCTCATCGTGGACGGCATCGGCCGCCTCAACTTTAGCCAGGATATCTTTATTAGACACGTGGATCTTATTGATCAGATCAACTATTTTTTTCAGGATTTCAACTTCAGCGGAACAAACAGCAGAGCCCTCCAGAGCAGCTTTTGTTTCATTAATAGTACTCGCCAGCTTTTTCTGATAGGCGGCTGCCGCGGGGATTACCTGACTCACACAAATATTATTCAGACATTTGACCTCGATCTCCAGATCTTTGATGTATTTTTCCAGATAGATTAAATATCTTGATTTGGATTCAATCTTGGAAAGTACATGATATTTATCGAAGAGATTCAATGCTTTATCTGTAACCAAAGCTTTCAATGCGACCGGCGTGGTCTTGGCATTGGGAAGTCCTCGTTTTTCTGCCTCCAATTCCCACTCTTTTGTATAGTTGTCGCCGTTAAAGAGAATTGGCTTAATCTCCTTGATCTCTTTTTTAATTACTTCCAGGACAGCCTGATTGATATTTTTTGCTGAACTTTCCTTGATCTTTTCGGCCAGGTAATCAATGCTTTCGGCGACGATTGTGTTCAGGGCAGCGGCCGGGAAGGAAATGGATTGTGACGAACCGACGGCTCTGAACTCAAATTTATTGCCGGTAAAAGCAAAGGGCGATGTTCGATTACGGTCGGTATTGTCCTTGTTGACAACCGGCAGTGCCGAAATACCTAAATCGATAATCTCGGAATTGGAGGCCTTGGTCACCGTGCCTTTTTCTATACATTCAAGAATATTAGTCAGCTGTTCGCCTAAAAATATGGAGATAATCGCCGGGGGCGCTTCATTGGCGCCCAGTCTGTGATCGTTGCCGTAAGTTGCAACCGCCGCCCGGAGAATATCAGCATGCTTGTATACGGCGCGGCAAGTTGCAATCAGAAAGACCAGAAATTGAATATTATCCTGCGGAGTATTGCCGGGATTCAATAAATTATTTCCATTGTTGTCCGAAAGAGACCAGTTAACGTGCTTGCCGGAGCCGTTTATTTTCGCAAACGGTTTTTCGTGCAGCAGGCAGGCCAGATTGTGCTTTTTGGCTACCGACTTCATTGTATCCATGACAAGCTGGTTGTGATCGACGGCTAGATTAGCCTCTTCAAATACGGGGGCAAGCTCGAATTGTGACGGCGCGACTTCATTATGGCGGGTCTTTGCGGGTACGCCCAGTTTAAAGAGTTCTTCTTCAATATCATGCATGTAAGAAGATATTCTCTCCTTGATGCTGCCGAAATATTGATCTTCCAGTTCCTGACCTTTGGCTGGAGGCGCGCCCACTACAGCTCTGCCTCCCAGAACAAGGTCCTGTCGTTTAAAGAAATAGTCCTTGTCGATCAGGAAATATTCCTGCTCCGGTCCCAGATTGGAATAGACCTTTTTTACATTTTCGTTGCCGAGCAGCTTAAGCATGTTTACAGCGCTGTCGCTGACCGCTTTATTGGATCGTAAAAGCGGCGTCTTTTTATCCAGAGCTTCACCGGTGAAAGAAATGAACGCCGTCGGAATGCACAGTGTTGTCGAAATGCCGTTTCTTTTTATGAAAGCCGGCGAAGACATATCCCACGCAGTGTATCCGCGGGCTTCGAAGGTTGCCCGAATACCGCCAGACGGAAAACTGGATGCATCCGGCTCTCCCTGAACAAGCTGCTTGCCGGAAAAACGTTCCACAACTTCTCCCACACCCACAGGATCGACAAAGGCATCATGTTTTTCCGCTGTAATGCCGGTCATCGGCTGGAACCAGTGTGCGAAATGAGTGGCGCCTTTTTCCAGCGCCCACTCCTTCATGGCGTGAGCAACTATATCCGCAGTGGCAATATCCAGAGTTTTACCTTCATTAATTATTTCCAAAATTTTTTTATAAATATCTTTGGGAAGCTTTTCTTTCATTACCTTATTATTAAAGGTATCTTCGCCGTAATATTCGGAGACGGGAACGAATTTTTCTTTCTCAATTACATAGTCCCTTTCCACTGCTATGATTGGCTTCGCTTTTTTCATAATTCCTCCATTTATTTATTGAAATAATTTCTCCATTATTTCAATAATATATTTCTCAACATGTTTTCCAGGTCACTACCTGCAACAAAATCCTATAGGTTTGTTGACCACGGTAGTGCGAAAAATATGCCATGCATTCAAACTGCCCCAACATTACAACACTTCGTATTTATAAGTCCACTTTAATGTTAGCGATACTGTTCTGCCCCGACGCCGTGTAAGGGAATTAAATATTCGCGGGCGCCTTTGCTGGCTGATTGCCTCCCGCTCGCAGCATCGAGGAGCACTTTAAATCGGACAATTTTGTGCTGCCGATGCGAACGAGTTACAATATTGTAATATTGTGATCATGGTCATTGTCGGACTCTCCGTATGGAATTCAATTTTATTGAAAATAATTTGCTTTGTTGCTCACGATTTCTGTCTCGTTGGACAATATTTACAGACTGTATTTATTTGCTTTCGAAAGGCGGAAAAGAGCGCAGCAATTTCCCTGATATCCATGCCTTTGCGATATTTCCGTACCTTGCCGACGACGGCCGGTAAAGGCCGCCACAGCAATCCCGCTTTATTTTGAAGCGGTCATTGGCATTTAATTTGCTCTTATTAAGCAGGCGCATATGAATCTGCGGAATATGGTCCAACAATAACTAACTATAGTCATGGAAGAGACAAACAAAACATGAAACTGGCAGAAGAGTTCAAAAAAATTGCAGGCGATATAAAAATTATCGATAAGGACGAAGAAAAAGAAATATACAGCCATGATATAGGCGATGTGCCGACAATCATGACTAAAACTTTTTTTGAAATACAACCGGATTTTGTCGTCCAACCGAAAAACGTAGCCGAGATAAAACAAGTCCTGGCATTTGCCAATGACAGAAAAGTACCGGTTATACCGAGAGGCGCTGCCTCCTGGGGATTCGGCGGCGTCATCCCGACCAGGGCCGGTATTGTCGTTGATTTATCCCCTTTTAGAAAAATCTTGTATTTGAATAAGGCGCAAAAGACGGTAACCGTGGAAGCGGGAGCCAGATGGAGTGATATTGACATTCTGGCCAAAAAAGAAGGCTTATGCCTGATGACCTATCCGTCCAGCAAATTTTCCACCGTTGCCGGCTGGATTGCCACAGGCGGCTATGGCATCAACAGTTTTCGCTACGGCCACTTGATTCAACAGATTGTGTCCATGACGGTTGTCACGCCGTCCGGCGAAACGAAGAAAATCACACCGACTGATCCCGATTTCATGTATTTTGCTTCCACGGAAGGAGTGTTTGGAATCATCGTTGAGGTGAATCTTAAATTACGCGATGTTCCCCAGGCCTCGTACCCTCACCTGTTTTATTTTGCCGGCGACGCAGCCGCCTTCGAATTTATTGAAAAATTTGTCCAAAGCAAGGATGCACAAAGCATTAAACCGAATGTTATCCGTTTTCTGGATGAGAATCACCTGAATGACGTCAATGAACTTATGCATACCCAGGTCTTTAAAAAAAGCGCCGGAGTTCTGGTCGAATTCAGCAGTCTCGAGGACGATGAAAAGTTTTTAAAGGCTGTTGCCCGGACCGGCAACCTGGATGAAGCGCCCCGTTATGTGGCCAGTTATTTATGGAATGAGCGCCTGTTTGGTATGAAAACAAAACGTTTGGGGCCGACCATCCTGGCCAGTGAAAGCATCATTCCCTTATCTGCCGCGGCCGGTTTTATCAGGAAAGCAAAAAAACTGGGGGCTAACTTTGGTGTGGAAATATTCATTGATTCTTATATCCTTGATGAAAAGACAGCCCTCATCATGACCAATTTTCTCTGCGATTCTCGGAAGAAGAGGTATTACATTGATTTGCCGCTGCAGACGATGCTTACCCAGACAGCGGTTTCCCTGGGCGCCGAGCCCTATGGGCTGGGTATCTGGAACGCGGCTTTTATCAATCATTTGTACAACGCTGAAAAGAAACGGGATCTGCTGGCCTACAAAGCAAAGATCGATCCGAATAATATCATGAATCCGGGTAAGTTTTTTGATATTCAATCAAAATTCGGCAACATCCCCGCCTTCATTTTTCGACCGGCCGTTTTTAGTTTTTCCATCAACTTGTTGATCCTACTGTCGCCGGTTGTCGGGAAAATTGCGACGCTGCTTTTGGGGAAAGATCAGAAAGTTGATAATCTTGATTTTGAGCTGACTACCCACGCCTGCGCCAAATGCGGCAACTGTATTGCAGTATGCCCCGCCTATCTCGTTACGAAAAATGAAGAGGTCACGGCAAAAGGTAAAATTGCACTGGCTAAAAAACTAATCGAAGGTCGGCCCATTACTCGGGAAGAAGCTGAAAATGTATTTATGTGCATGCACTGCAAGGCTTGTGAAGAAATATGCCAGACCAACCTGGAGTTAATGACACTCTGGGATGCACTGGAAAAAAGGGTGGAATCCAAATTTGGCCGTCCCGAGGAAAAAATCAGCGAATTTCTTAAAAAAGTTGACGACAGCAAGGATTACTGGGAAATGGTGGATCGAAATAATTAAATGGACTGAGGGTTGAAGACTGAAGGCCGAGGGGCAGAAATCATAGAAGTCTGTTTTCCCTTCAGCTTTCAATCTAAATGACCTTCAGGCTGGAGAAAAATATGCCTAAGAAATATCATATCAATCCGAAAGTTATGCCGCTTAATCTGGAATCCGTCCATAAATTTACGATTGAGCGGGGAGAAAACTGCATCAATTGCGGCCGATGTACAAAAGTCTGCATTTATGAGGCGCATAAACGGGGAAAAGGTGATCCGCGCAAAATGGCCGACCCGAATACGGTGGTTTGTCGCAACTGCTTCCGGTGTATCCAGGAATGCCCGCGGGGTGCTCTCGAAAAGTCAATCGATAAAGACTTTTTAAATATTGGGGGAGCATACTGGAAAGCCGATATGTTTATAACCCTCTGGAAACAGGCTGAAGATGGTAAAGTACCCGTTTCCGGCGCCGGTTATCGGGGACCGTTTACCGGCCAGGGATTTGACAGCATGTGGACGGACATGTCGGAAATCGTCCGTCCGACGCGCGATGGAATTCATGGCCGCGAATACATCAGCACCTCCGTCGAACTGGGCAGGAAGCTCAATCACCTGACATTTGATGAAAACGGGAAACTGTTGTCGAAAATTCATACTACCGTTGATATTCCCATTCCCATTATTTTCGATGTTCCGATGGAAAATTTGAGTGCGAATGTTTTGCTGGCACAGGTACGGGCGGCTGCGGAACTGGAGACTTGCATCGTTTTGCCGGCCAATCATATTCCGGCGGATGCTAAAAAATACAGCAGGAGCATCATTCCTTTAATTACTGCCAAGGAAATTGACAAACATCAGGCATTAATTAAAAACGCAAGGATCGTAGCTCTGGAATATACCGAAGATCTGTTGAACACTTTCCCTGCACTGAAAGATAAGATTAAAAAAATAAATAATACTCTAACAATCGTTCGCATTCCGGCAACAAAGTCGGTGGAAAACATAGTTTCCCGGCTGGCTCAAAATGGTGCGGAAATTATCCACGTTGTCGCCGATTATCGCGGCATGGAATTCAATGGATCTGTGAATGAAAATCGCCGTCTGAGTAAAGATGTTATCCGTGCAGTCCATCTGAAGCTGGTAGAGGATCGAATTCGCGATGAAGTGACGATAATTTTCTCCGGAGGCATCGCCATGGCCGAGCATGTTCCCAAGGCCATGATTTGCGGTGCGGACTTGGTTGCAGTGGATTTGCCCCTTCTGATTGCGGTTGGCGCCAGACTGTATGAAGAACCGGAGCAAATCATCGTTTTGCCGGAAGGGCTGGAAAAAATTCCGGTGCGAACGCTCCTGCAGAGAGTGATCAACCTCATGGGTGCCTGGCACTCGCAGCTTCTGGAGGTTATGGGCGCTATGGGCATCCGGGAAGCAAGACGTCTGCGCGGTGAGACAGGAAGAGCGATATTTTTTGAAGAAATTGACAACGAAACTTTTGGAAAAATATTTAAACAAAGAGAAATTAAAAACGTATGAAACCATCAACTGTACAAATAAAAAAAATACCGTCGCGTTTCAAACACCAGGTGCCCAAGTATAAGGTGACCAGGTCAAATGCGTGCATCAATTGCGGGACCTGCGCCAAATCATGTCCTCACGGAGTTCATGAAAGGCAGGAAGGCCATAACAGAATGAGCGTGCCGATCGACTATAAGTGCATCGGGTTTGAATGCAAAAACAATGATTTTTACTGTGTTGCCAAATGTCCGCGTAATGCGCTCGCCATTTCGTTAAATCCCATGTATGAAACATTGGGTGACCATCGCTGGACGGCCGATATGATAACAGGCACCTGGATTATGGCCGAAACCGGCTATCCACCCGAGCGAACGGATCTTGAATATAATACGGGTAATTCCGGCGGCGGCTTCGACAAGCTGCGCTTAAAGTTCCCCACGGGACGGCCCAAAATCGATAAGTTTGAAATCTCTACGGAAATCCCTCTGAACCGGAGAAATGACGGCCGGGCGAATATCGTTATTTCCACGCCTGTCTATGGCGGCGGAATGTCCTTTGGATCAGTGAGTCTGCCTACAATGGTTTCCAAGGCGCATAATGCAGCCATCTGGAATACCTTTACCTGCACCGGTGAAGGCGGTTATCCGGAGCTCCTGCAGCCTTATAATGATCACGTCATTACCCAGGTGGCGACCGGCCTGTTCGGTGTTCGCGAAGAAACCATTCAACGGGTAAAAATAGTAGAATTTAAATATGCTCAGGGTGCCAAACCGGGCCTGGGCGGACATCTCTTGGGAGAAAAAAATACGGAAAGCGTCGCCCGGATGCGGGAAGCGGTGAAGGGTACGTCTTTGTTTTCGCCTTTTCCCTTTCACTCAGTGTACTCCATCGAAGATCATAAGAAGCACATTGACTGGATTAAGGAGATCAACCCGGATGCTTTAGTCTCAGTTAAAGTATCCACGCCCAACGATGTGGATATGGTTGCCGTCGGCTCCTACTATGCCGGCGCCCATATCATTCATATCGACGGCGGATACGGCGGCACCGGCGCCGCGCCCGATATTGCCAAAAAGAACATTGCCATGCCGATAGAATATGCCATTACAAAGGTTCATAATTTCTTAAAGGATGAGGGTGCCAGGGATGCCGTCACGCTTATTGCATCGGGAGGAATCAGAACAGCCCACGATTTGGCCAAAGCCATTTGCCTGGGCGCGGACGGCGCAGTTATCGGTACGGCGGAAATGGTTTCGCTGGAATGCGTGAGATGCGGGAATTGTGAATCCGGCCGCGGCTGCGCCCGGGGCATTGCCTCCACCGATTCGGAACTGGCCGACTTGTTCAATGAAGAATGGGCGACACAGCGCCTGACAAATATGTACCATGCCTGGAATGTCCAGCTGGTCGAAATATTGCAGAAGTTCGGTATGAGAAGTGTAAGAGAACTTGTCGGACGGACGGATTTGTTGGAGCATGTAGATTACAGTAAATAATTCCAAATCAAGCGCTACCTTTGTTGGCCCTTGTCGCCTCTGTCCCCCGCTGGGGGGGTAGGGGGTGGTTACCGCCACAGTATCATCATTGATTTGGAAATGGAATAAAGTGGAGACTTTTATGACAATGGATAACGTGGAAAGAATATTACAGTCACGTACGGAAATTTGCAGCCAGGTGCCGCCCCTGGACCTGAACACGGAAGAAGAGGGCGGCTGCGGCGTCACCGGTTTTATCAGTTCGATTCCCGTAACCGGAAAAAATATTTTTGAGCCTTCCGTCCAGATGCACAACAGGGGCAATGGAAAAGGCGGCGGCATCGGCGCCGTAGGCTTCATCCCCGAAGCAATGGGCGTCTCCCGGCAGGTGCTGGATGATGATTATATGCTGCACATTGCTCTTCTTGATTCCAATATTTGCACGGAAATCGAAGAGACATTCATCAAACCGTACTTTAAAATTGATAAATCGGAAAAGCTGGCGACGCTCGACGACCATCGCAGTATCGGCCTGGATGTCCGTCCTCCCGACATCATGCGTTATTTTGTTCGCGTAAAGGACGAAATCCTCGATAAATTCATTGAGGTCAATAAATTCACAGCCCTGGATAGACGGGATGCCGAGGATGAATTTGTTTACCAAAACAGCTTTAAGATTAATACGCGTTATTATGCTTCTCTGGGCGACAAGCAGGCCTTCGTCATGTCCCACGGCAGGAACATGATGATCCTGAAAATAGTCGGCTATTCGGAAAACGTCGTCAAATATTATAAACTGGACGACTTCAAGGCGCATGTCTGGCTGGCCCATCAGCGCTATCCGACCCGCGGCCGCGTCTGGCATCCGGGCGGTTGCCATCCGTTCTCCGCGCTTAACGAAGCGCTGGTGCATAATGGTGACTTTGCCAATTATCAGTCGATCAATGAGTATCTGAAGCAGCGTAACTATCACCCTTTATTTCTGACGGATACGGAAGAAGCGGCTCTTTTACTCGATCTCTGGAGCAGGGTATATAAATACCCGCTGGAGCACCTGATCGAGGCCATGGCGCCTACCTCGGAAATGGATTTTGATATGCTGCCTGCGGACAAGCAGGAATTGTATAAAGCCATTCAAACCCATCATGTAAACGCATCCCCCGATGGGCCGTGGTTTTTTATCATCGCCAGAAATGATGTCAAAAATGATCAGTTCCAGCTGATCGGCATTACCGATACAGCCATGCTTCGTCCGCAGGTTTTTGCTCTGCAGGAAGGTGAAGTTCAGATCGGTCTGATCTGTTCGGAAAAACAGGCCATTGATGCGACTCTGATTTCTCTTACCCGGGAAGATCCGCGCTTCGGTCCTATCGCCGATAAATACTGGAATGCACGCGGCGGCAGTTATACCGACGGCGGCTCATTTATTTTCAGCTTGAAAGATACCGCAGAAGGTAGAAAACTGGTTTGTACGAACAAGTTTGGCCATGTGATCGAAACACCCAAAGACAAGGTTTCCTGTGATGTTGCAAAAAAAATAACAATCACCCCGGAATTTCAAGTCATAGAAGAAAAACTGGCTGCTTTGGTCGCCGAAAATGATTATTCAGCCACTGCCGATAAACTGTATACTTATGTTAAAGAAAGTGTCGGCGGCTTCACTCCGGACGAACTCCGCTTCTGTATAGAAACGATTAAAAGTTATGCCTGCAAAAATGACGACTGCAAACAGGCGGTAATTGATGCGCTGACGCTTTTGAATGATCGCCGCTTTAACACCGGCGCAATTAAGAGAAGCTCGCTGCTGCATGTGCTGAAGATAAATCTGGATACAATTTTTGATGAATCGCCCGCGATTACGGAAATAACCAATTCCCGGTTCAGCCGGATCAATTTTGCCACCCGTGATCAACTGCGTGCACCCAAAAGCAACGAAAAAATTCTGATTATTGATGCCGAACAATTTGAACCGGAAGGAGAGCTCTGCGATGCGGTTCTGATTGTTAAAGCCTTTAAACTTGGCTGGAAGCGCTTCATCGTTTACAAGTACCGCGGACAGCGATTCACCGGCTGCGGTTTCGGTCCGGCCACAAAGGATGTGAGAATTGACGTTTACGGCGCATCCGGCGACTATATTGCCTCGGGCATTGACGGCATGGAAATTTATGTTCACGGCAACGCCCAGGATCAGCTCTGCCAGATTATGAAAGAAGGCAAGTTGGTCGTGTACGGCGATGTCGGCCAGACGTTCATGTACGGCGCCAAAGGCGGCAGCGCCTACATCATGGGCAACGCCGCGGGAAGACCCTTAATCAATGCCGTCGGCAAGCCGCGCGTCGTTATCAACGGGACAGCGCTGGATTACCTGGCCGAATCTTTTATGGCCGGCGATCCTCTCAAAGGCGGCGGTTTTGTTATCGTCAATGGCATCGGCTTTAAAGACACGGACGGATCGATTTACGAGTACGATTCCCCATATCCGGGCTCCAATATATTTTCTCTGGCTTCCGGCGGCGCGATTTATATTCGCGATCCCTACAGGAAACTGGTTGATGAACAGCTCAACGGCGGAGAGTTTGTGGAGATCACCGATGCCGACTGGAACCTCATTGTTCCTTACCTTGAGGAAAACGAAAGACTTTTTGACATCACCATAGAAGAGCTCCTGACTGTTGCCGGCGGCAAAAAAACTCCCCGGGAGGTGTACAGGAAGATCAGGCCTCGCAAAGCTGCCGCCGTCAAAAAAGACGATGATGGATTAGAAGAATAGGCTGGTAATTGAAGAAAATGTTCCTGAATTTATATTGTTCCAGCGAAAGGTACGATTCTACCGGGTTGCATTCAAAGCATCAATTGCGGCAGGAAAGAAACTTTGTCGACAAAGGCAGGCTTGAAGTGCAACCCGGCAGCAGCAAAGTTGCAAAGATAAATCCGCCGAAATCTCTTTCCTGCTAAATCTCTGCCTTATTCTATCACTAATTCAATATGACATTATTAAAATGTTGAAGTATAATATTTACAGTATTTTTATAAAATTTAGTTAAAGCGGAAGGCCAATGACACCATTATCTCAAGTCAGCACCGGCATCGGCGGATTGGATGAAATTCTCAATTCCCTCCAGATGGGGGACAACGTTGTTTTTCAGGTTGATGAAATTGCGGATTACAAAGCATTCGTTAAACCGTACGTGCAAACATCTCTGGAGCAAAAGCGGACGGTTGTCTATATGCGTTTTGCCGACCATCCTCCTCTTTTGAAAGAAGATCCGAACATAAAAATCTACAAGTTGAACGCCAGGAGCGGATTTGAATCGTTTTCCACCCAGGTTCATAATATCATTCACGATGAAGGCCTGGACGTGTTTTATGTTTTTGACTGTCTGTCCGATCTGCTCATGGCCTGGGCCACCGACCTGATGATCGGCAACTTTTTTGTCATTACCTGTCCTTATCTGTTCGAATTAAATACGGTAGCTTATTTCGCCATTTTGCGGGGCCGTCATTCCTATAAAACCGTTGCCCGGATCCGCGAAACCACCCAGGTGCTCCTGGATATTTACAATAATAAAGGCAAACTTTGCGTCCATCCTCTGAAGGCCTGGAAACGCTATACACCGACAATGTTTCTGCCGCATATCATGGAAGGCGACAGGTTTGTGCCTATCCTGAACAGCGCGGATGCCGCCAGTCTGCTTTCACACCTGACGGGAAAAATTTCAACCAGCGGCGTACGCAATCTGGATTACTGGGACCGCATCTTCTGGCGCGCCAAAGAAATTCTGGAAGATCCAGCGGCGGTTAAAGAAAAACAGGAAATGGTGGAGAAGCTCTCCAGTGTGCTTATCGGCCGGGAAAAAAGAATGCTTTCCCTGGCTAAGGAATATTTAACCCTGGAAGACCTTGTGGAAATTAAAAAACGTCTGATCGGAACGGGTTTTATCGGCGGCAAGTCCGTGGGCATGCTTCTGGCGCGCAACATTCTGCTGAAGGATTCATCTTTTGACTGGGCTGAACAATTGGAGGTGCACGACTCTTTTTATATCGGTTCCGATGTTTTCTATTCTTATATGGTTCAAAACGGCTGGTGGAAGCTGTTGATGGATCAAAAGACGGAAAAGGGCTATTATGAGATGGCCAAAGAGCTGCGAAACAAGATGCTGCACGGCGTCTTTCCGGAGGAGGTGAAAGAGCAGTTTCAACTGATGCTGGAGTATTTCGGGCAATCCCCGATTATTGTGCGTTCCAGCTCTCTTTTGGAAGATGCTTTCGGCAACGCGTTTGCCGGTAAGTATGAAAGCTATTTTTGCGCCAACCAGGGAACACCGGCGCTGCGCTACAATAATTTTGAAGAAGCCGTACGTAAAATATTTGCCAGTACGATGAATGTTGACGCGCTGACCTACCGCCGGCAGCGGGGATTAGCCAAGCTCGATGAACAAATGGCTCTTCTGGTGCAAAGAGTTTCCGGGTCGCACCGGCGATACTATTTCTTCCCTGATATGGCCGGAGTCGGCCTGTCGTATAATGCTTTCGTCTGGCAAAAGGACATGAATCCCCGGGCGGGCATGCTGCGGATCGTCTTCGGTCTGGGAACGCGGGCGGTAAATCGTGTCGAAAATGATTATCCGCGGATTGTCGCCCTGGACGCGCCCCTGGTTAAACCTTATGCCAAACAGGCGGATATGCAGCGTTTTTCGCAGCGTGAAGTCGATATATTAAATCTGCAAGAAAACGAATTTCAATCTGTTCCGTTGCTGGAAGTGCTCAATGAAGATTATGAGAATCATATGGAGCTTATTGCGGAGCGTGATCTGGCGGCAATGGAATTTATGCGCTCCAAAGGGGGAAAAACAAACGATGTCTGGATGCTGACTTTTGACGAGCTGCTTTCCAGCACCCCCTTTGCCGAAGTAATGTCCAGGCTGCTCAAAAAGCTGGAACAAATCTATCGCTATCCGGTGGATATCGAATTCACGGTCAACTTCAATGCGGACGGCAAATTCAAAATCAACCTTTTGCAGTGCCGGCCGTTTCAGACAAAAGGCCACTACAGCAGAATGGACCTGCCGGAAAAAATCAGCAAATCGAAAATACTGCTGCGGCAGGACGCCAACTTTATGGGCGGCAGTGTTTATCTGTCGATTTCCCGGATTATATACATTGATCCTCAAGGCTACGCCAGATTGCCGCAGGCGGAAAAATATGATGTTGCCAGACTGGTGGGGAAACTGAATAAAATGATCGGCAAGCGGGAAAAAATGCCGACAATTCTTTTGGGGCCCGGCCGCTGGGGAACGACGACTCCAGCCATGGGGGTGCCGGTTACCTTCTCGGAGATCAACAATATTGCCGCCATCGGGGAGATCGCCTATAAAGACGGCAGCTTAGTGCCGGATCTGTCCTTCGGCACGCATTTTTTCCAGGATATGGTTGAGATGGATATTTTCTACATGGCCATATATCCGGAGAGGGAAGATGTTTTCTTCAATCTGCCCTGGCTGACAAGACAGACTAATATTTTTGAGGATCTGATGCCCAATGATCAAAAATACAAGAAAGTTGTACGGGTGTATGATGTAAGGGGTCAGGATTTACGCCTGCTTTCGGACATTGTCAGCCAGAAAATGATCTGCTTTCTGGCACAGTAGGAGACTCTGTCCGTAGGTAACCATTCATTGTATAAGTATGGGTGCTTCGATGATCCACATATCCAGTGTCAGTACCGGTATTAAAGGGTTGGATAAGACTCTTAATTACCTGCAAATGGGTGATAACGTTGTTTTCACCGTTGAAAACATAGAAGATTATAAAAAATTCGTAAATCCGTTTGTAAAAAAAGCCCTGGAAAAAGGAAAGCGCGTTGTTTATATGCGCTTTGCCCGGCATGCTCCTCTTCTGGAGTCAAACGGAAATGTAATTGTTTACGAACCCGACGCCAATACCGGTTTTGAATCCTTCTCCACGCAGGTTCATAATATTATCAAGCAGGAGGGGCGTAATGTCTTTTATGTATTTGACTGCCTTTCCGATCTCATTTTGTACTGGGCAACAGATCAGATGATCGATAACTTCTTTGTAATTACCTGCCCTTACCTTTTTGAACTGAATACAGTCGCCTATTTTGCCGTTCTCCGGAACCGTCATTCCTTTAAAACGATTGCCCGCATCAGAGAAACTACCCAGGTGCTGCTGGACATTTATTGTTTTAAGGGCAGACTTTACGTACATCCAAAAAAAGCATGGCAGCGTTATTCGCCGACCATGTTTCTTCCCCACTTGATGAAAAAAGACGAATTTCTTCCCATTATGAACAGCGCCGACGCCTCGAATCTATTTTCCTATCTGACTAAAACCGGCTCCACCGATGCTGAAAGAAATCTGGACTATTGGGACCGCATATTCATCAAGGCAAAAGCCGTGCAGGAGAGTAGTCCGGACAAAGATAAACGAGAGGAAATGATCGACCAGCTTTCCCGGATGTTAATAGGGCGGGAAAAGAGAATGCTGGGGCTTATCAAAAAATATTTTACTCTGGAAGATCTTATTGAAATCAAAGAGAGATTGATCGGCACCGGTTTCATCGGCGGCAAAGCTGCAGGCATGCTCCTGGCGCGCAACATTTTACGCCGGGATACTGCGATAAAATGGACTGAACACCTGGAACTGAATGACTCGTTTTATGTCGGTTCGGATGTCTTTTATTCTTACATCGTGCAAAACGGCTGGTGGCAGGATTTCATCTCCCATAAAACAAAAGAAAACTATTTTGAAAGCGCGGCACAATTAAAACGGAATATGCTGAAAGGCAAGTTTCCCGAGGAAATCCGGGAGCGTTTTCGATTGATGCTGGAATATTACGGGCAGTCACCGATTATTGTGCGATCCAGCTCTCTTCTGGAAGATGCTTTCGGCAATGCTTTTGCCGGCAAATATGAAAGTTATTTTTGCGCCAATCAGGGAACACCCGAAGAACGCTATGATAAATTTGAAGAAGCGGTAAGAAAAATATTCGCCAGTACAATGAACATAGACGCGTTAACCTACCGAAAACAGCTTGGCCTGGATCAAATGGATGAGCAGATGGCGCTGCTGGTACAAAGGGTTTCCGGGACTTACCGTAAAAATTATTTCTTTCCGGAATTAGCCGGCGTCGGCTTGTCTTACAACACCTTTGTCTGGCAAAAAGGATTGGACCCGCGGGCGGGAATGCTGCGGCTTGTCGCCGGATTGGGGACAAGAGCCGTGAACCGGGTGGAAAATGATTATCCGCGCATTGTTGCGCTGGATGCGCCCCTGATTAAACCTTTTGCCAAACCGGAAGACGCCGGCCGTTTTTCCCAGCATGGTGTTGATGTGCTGAATTTGGAAGAAAACAGTTTTCAGTCTTTATCCGTGGAGCAGATGATCAAAGATGATTTGGAAGACCACTGGGAGCTTATCGGTTCCAGAGATACTGTCGCCGGCGAAAGAATGAAATCTTCGGTCCAAAGTACGGGAGCCTGGATAATTACCTTTGATGAGTTGTTGTCGTCAACCGAGTTTACCGGCCTGATGTCCAAAATGCTTAAACAACTGGAAAACATCTATGATTATCCGGTTGATATCGAATTTACGGCTAATTTTAATGCGAGGGGAAAACTGCAAATAAATCTTCTACAGTGCAGGCCCTTTCAGACGAGAGGCCATCGCAGCCGTGTGGTAATTCCGGACATTATTGAAGAGGTCAAAATATTTTTGCGGCAGGAAGGCAACTTCATGGGCGGCAGCGTTTATCAGGATATCGCCCGTATTGTTTATATCGACCCCCGGGGTTACGTAAAACTGCCGCTTTCGGAAAAATACAACATTGCCCGGCTGGTAGGAAAAATAAACAAGACAATTTCGCGCGACGAAATGCCGACGATTCTTTTCGGACCAGGACGCTGGGGAACGACAACCCCGGAAATGGGCATTCCCGTTACTTTTTCCGAAATAAATAATATCACGGCAATTGCGGAAATAGCCTTCAAGGAAGGAAGTTTGATCCCGGATTTATCCTTTGGCACGCACTTCTTTCAGGACCTCGTGGAAATGAATATATTTTATATGGCGATTTATCCGGAAGGGGAAAAAGTATCATTCAATACTGCCTGGATGCAGGCGATGCCTAATTTACTGGGAGAGATTGCACCCGAGGGTGGACGCTATGCCGATGTAGTGCGTGTCCATGATGTTCAAAACAGCAATTTGAGATTGCTTGCCGATGTCGTAACGCAGGAAATGATCTGCTACTTTGCAAAATAGCAGACGCGGGAAGTCAGTAACCGCGTCTGTCGAGAATATTTTAGGTTCATCTTCAATTGATCATCATGCTTTGACTGCACCTAATCAGGATCATGCGTTGTTTTTTTGCTTTTGCGGAACATTTTGGGATCGATGCCCAGTTTGCTGATTTTATATTGGATAATACGTTTGGTTGTTCCCAGTATATTGGCCGCCTTGGTTTGATTTCCGCCGGTTGCTTCCAGAGTATCAATAATCAACGATCTTTCCTGGGCCTTAACAACGGAAGACAGTTTGCCGTGATGTGCTGTTTCTATTTTCTTTTCTTTGGCCTGCAGAGAAGGCGGCAGATGCTGGCAATCAATGGTGTCCGTATTGCACAAAAGCACCGCCCGCTCGATGCAATTTTCCAGCTCCCGCACATTACCCGGCCATTTATGAGATAAAAATACCTCAATGGCCGCTGTGGAAATTTTTTTCACGTTTTTCCGCATTTCCTTGCTGTACTGCAGCAGAAAATGGTCGGCCAGCAGAATGATGTCACTGCCTCTTTCCCGCAACGGCGGCAGATAAATAGGGAAGACGTTCAAACGATAGAAAAGATCGGCGCGGAAGCGGTCCGCAATAATATCCTGCTCCAGATTTCTGTTGGTGGCCGCGATGATGCGCACATTGACGTTGACTACCCTGGAGGATCCCAAAGGCTGGAATCTCTTTTCCTGTAAAACGCGCAGCAGCTTTACCTGGGCCGCGGCGGAAAGCTCGCCCACTTCATCGAGAAAAATTGTCCCGCCGTTGGCTTCTTCAAATCTTCCCCGGCGTTGATGCAAAGCCCCGGTAAAAGCACCTCTTTCGTGACCGAACAGTTCGCTTTCAATTAATGTATCGGGGATCGCTGCGCAGTTGACCTGCACCAGGGGGCCGGACTTACGGGGGGAGTTCAAATGAATTGCGCGTGCTATCAATTCCTTGCCTGTTCCAGTTTCGCCGGTAATTAAAATTGTTGTGTTGGAATCGGCTACCTGAGCGACCATGCCAAACACTTCCTGCATCGGTTTGGAATGTCCGATAATATCCATCGAAGGGGCGCGCTCGCTGCCCACTATTTTTCTCAGTCTCTCGTTTTCCTCTTCCAGTGCACGGATATGGACGGCCTTGGCCATTAATTCAGCTACCGATGACAGCATCGCCAGTTCGTTCTCCAGGTTTTCGACCTGCCGGGCAACCTTGTCCGCCGATAATACACCGACAACCAGTGAATCGTAGATGATGGGAACGCATAAAAACGCGAGTTCAGCGCGGTTCAGGTGACGGCGGGCGCCGGTGCGGTCCAGGAAATGTGTTGCCTGGCCCAGATTTGCCACAGCCATCGGCCGGCCTGTTTCCGCCACCTTGCCGGTGATGCCCTCGCCCGGTTTATAGGAAACCTCCAGCCCGTCGATATTGACGTCATGGGCGATATCGAGCCAGACTTCCCTTCTTTCGCGATCCAGCAGTGAGATCATTCCGCGCTGCATGCCCAGGCGCAGACTCAATTCCTGCAGGACGAGCTCCAACTGATCACGTAAATCTCCCGGCCGCGCCAGAATCCTGGCGATGGCATGCAGGGCGGCCAATTCTTCATAAGTATGTATGCTCAATTTGTGCTCTTTCTCAAATAAATATTTTTTGTATTCTTGCTTATCAACGGCTAAGCTTATCGATAAGAATATTGATACAAAATTGTATCTATAACAATGATTTTTTATACATAAGTTGTTTACTGCAAATAGCAAACCAACTTTATCAAATTCTGTAGAAAGTTACTGCTGAAAATAAAATTTGATATTTAAGAAGGAAATAATTCATTTTCAATGACTTTAATATCGCCCGAGGCAAGCAGTCGCCGGGTTAAAGCCTCGGCCTGTGCTACCTCGATTCCTCCGATTATTTCCTGAATTTCAGCGAGATAGACGGGGTTTATGCTCAAAGTACGAAGGCCGCATCCGATAAGAAATTGCAGATAACCGGATTTCTGGGCCATGTCGCCGCAAATCGATACTTCCTTTCCCGCCGCGTTGGCCGCATCGACGATGCGCTTGATCGCCCTCAGCACAGCCGGATGGTGGGGAATGTAATACTCCGCTACATCTTCGTTTGTCCGGTCGACAGCCAGCATGTACTGGACAAGATCGTTGGTTCCGATGGAGAAGAAATCGACAACCTGGGCGAATTCCTCGATGATTTCAATCACCGCCGGAACTTCAACCATCATGCCGATCTCCGGGTGGCTGTTCACGGCGCCGCCCGCTTTTTCCAGCGATTGGATGCACTCCAGTACAATATCTCTTGCCTGCAGGAACTCATCCAGGGAGAAGATCATGGGGAACATTATTTTGAGTTCGCTTTCCGCGCCGGCGCGCAGGACAGCCCTGATCTGCTGGGTGAAGATGTCCTGGTGCTTCAGGGAGAATCTGATGGAGCGCAGCCCGAGGAAGGGATTTTCCTTGTTTTCCGGTTCCCAGTAGGTGGGCATTTTGTCGCCGCCGATATCAAGAGTGCGAAAGGTGATATCTCCGGAAGGAGCGCCTTCGACGAGCTTTCGGTAGACAAAAAACTGCTCTTCCTCGGTGGGAAAATTCTTGCGGATGATGAAAGGGAACTCGGAACGGTACAGTCCGATGCCGTCGCACGGCAGCTGCCGCAACAGCTCCAGGTCCTTCAGGAGATTAATGTTTGCTTTGAGCTTAATGCGCACGCCGTCTTTCGTCTGTGTGATTTGTTTCATGACGGGCGGCGCGCTTCCCGCCGTCTGCTCATCGATGCGGTCTTTAAATTCTTTTACTACATCTTTGGCCGGGTTGACATAGATGTTGCCGATTTCGCCATCGATAAGGATGTGGTCGCCGTCGGAAATATTGCCCGCGACGGGATTATTGACGATGACCATCGGTATCTGCAGGGAACGGGCAAGGATGGAAACATGCGAGGTGACTCCTCCGCTCAAAAGTACGATTCCCTTCACTCCTTCCGAGGAAAGTTTCAGCAGGTCGGATGGATACAGGTCGGCGGTAACCGCTATCCGGCGTCGCACCGGCGGCAATTTCGCCTCTTTGCCGGCGAGATTTTTAATAATCCTGGTTACCAGATCCTCAATGTCATGCACCTTTTCTCTTATGTAAGGGCTGGGGCTGGCGGAAAGCAGGTTAATATATTTCTGCCCGGCGGCGATCACAGCCTCGGGCGCGTTTTTCCCTTTCTGCACCGGTGCAGTCATGGCGGCAATGAAGCTCTTATCCTTCAAGATGAGCAGATGGGCGTTGAATATCATGGAGGCGGCGTCACTTAATTTGTTCTCCACCGCTTTTTGCAGGGAGGTCAGTTCGTTTTCCGTCTTCCTGACTGCTTTTTGTAAAGCGCCTAAATCATACTTTTCTTCGAATGTCTGGGCCGCTATTTCCTGGAACCGCTCAGCTCCCACCGCCAGCACCGCTTTAGCATATGCGTAGCCCCGCGAAGCCGCCTTGCCTTTCAGGAAGACCTGTTCGAGCCGTTCTTTTTTCCCGCGGGTCAACTCTCCCGGCGCTGTACGCTGCAGAGAAATGATCATCCGAATATTTTCAAATACGGTGGCAAGCTGAGAGGCGACGATTTGCAGCGCCTTGATATCGCTGTCCTCGAAACGGTTGTTTTCTTGGCGTTGCAGCGTAAGGACGCCGACGGGTTTTTCAACGCTGACAATGGGCACGGCCAGAAATGACTTATAAAGCTCTTCCCCGGTGCCCTTAAAATAGCGGAAACGGGGATGGGTAAAACCGTCGGAGATACAGACCGGTTCATTTTGTTCAAAGACTGCGCCCACTATCCCTTCACCGGGCTTGAGGCTTATTTTCCCGACGGCATGCGGCTGCAGACCGGTATTTGCCCGCAGCACCAGTTTGCCCTTAACTTCATCGTGAATATAAATGGAGCAGACATCTGCACGCATGTACTTTGCCACCATGACAACGATTTTGTCGAGCAGATGCTCAATATTTGAGCTGCCTTTCAGCACCCAGTCCAGCTGGCCGATATCAAGAAATAAATTTAAATAATCCATGGCATTACCCGTTGATGATTATTTTTTTATGGATTATACGGCTTGTCGCTGCCCAATGCAAATGCTGTTTCAATTTTGTTCTTTGTTTAATCGAATTTTATCATGATCAAACTCTATGAAGAATTATCGATGTGATGGCGCCGCGAGGGTGAACCAGGTCGCCTCTGTTCCTCGCCGGCGGAGGATACTGTCCCATAATGTCATTGCGAATACAATGAGCGAAACAATCTCGTAAGCTCTTGAAAACATTAGATTGCCACAACGCCTGAAGAGGCGTTTCGCAATGACAATCAGCTATCGCGACACAGTTCCCGAGGGAAGGGGGAGGTTGCCGCCGCGGTAGCATCATTGATTTGTAAATGGAATTAGTGCACAGAATGCTGCTGCAATTCCCGGGGGGGGAAAATTGCAGCAGCAAATTTCCTGCTCTTATTTGTTATCTGTATTGTTCGCAATCAATCCCGTATTTATGAATCTTATGTAGCAGGGCATGTTTTGTTGTTCCCAGCAAACGGGCCGCGGCTGATTGATTGCCTCTCGTTTTCGTCAGGACATGCATGATAACAATTTTTTCACAGTCGCTCAAAAAACGATCCAATAAATTTTCTTTGCCGCAAACTTTATCCCTGTCCATAAGCCTGCCTCATCCTATGGCTTTCCCGCCCCGGTCTCCGTTGCTGATGCGCACGCATTCCAGAAGATCAACCACAAAAATCTTGCCGTCGCCGACAGAGCCGGTGTGCGCTCCTTTGGAAATTGCGGAAAGCGTCGGTTCCATAAATTCATCATTGACGGCGATATCCAGTCTTATTTTATTGAGCAGACCACCTGCCTCTTTTGCCCCCCGATAGATTTCCGTTACACCTTTCTGTCTGCCCTGACCAACGACATTGGTGACGGTCATTAAATTCACGTCCACGGCCTCCAACTCTTTTTTAACAGCTTCCAGCTTATGCGGCTGTATAATTGCAGTTATTAATTTCATGACGTCTCCCTCCTATTCGATCACGGTGTAAGCAGCTTCGCTCTGCTGAGTCAAATCCAGCCCGACGATTTCATTTTTCTCCTCGACCCTCATGCCGATGACGGCATCTACAATTTTGAAGATGATGAAAGTCATTACTGCGGCAAAGACTATAGTGACAAGCAGCATCAGACCTTGAACCATAAACTGATGAGCGTTGCCGAAAAAGAGTCCATCCGTTCCGGCGGCATTGACGGCTTTCTCCGCCAACAGACCGGTGGCTATTGTTCCGAAGGTTCCGCCGACGCCGTGTACACCGAAGGCGTCAAGCGAATCATCGTAGCCCACTTTCGACTTGATCACAGCGACGGCAAGATAGCAGACAAAAGCAACGGCCATGCCGATAAACAGCGCGTTCACCGGGTTGACAAAACCGCAGGCCGGTGTGATGGCGACCAGACCCGCCACTGCTCCGGTAACCGTACCGAGAATGGTCGGTGTACCATTGTGCCACCATTCAATGAGAGCCCAGGTCAGTCCGGCGGCAGCCGTTGCCGTATTAGTCGTCATAAAGGCGTTGGCGGCAATTCCGTCCGCGGCCAGAGCGCTGCCAGCATTGAATCCAAACCAGCCGAACCACAATAAAGCTCCACCCAGAACCGTAAACGGCAGATTATGCGGACGAATCGGCCTATGGTTATACCCGATTCTCTTGCCCAGCATTACGGCAAGTACGAGCGCCGAAATTCCTGAACTGACATGAACAACTATTCCTCCGGCGAAATCAAGGGCGCCCAGACTTTTCAGCCAGCCGCCTGTTCCCCAAACCCAATGGGCCAGGGGATCGTAAACAAACGTTGCCCAGAGAAAAGTGAACATCAGGAAAGCCGGAAATTTAACTCTTTCCGCATAAGAGCCGATGATCAAAGCCGGCGTGATGACGGCGAACATCATCTGAAAAACCATGAAAACAGTGTGCGGAATAGTTGCCGCATAATTCGTGTTCGGCGTAGCGCCCACACCATGAAGTCCCGCCCAACTCAAGTTGCCGATGATTCCATGAAAATCAGGTCCAAAGGCCAGAGAATAACCGAACAACATCCACTGCAGGCTGATTACACACAGGATAATGAAACACTGCATTAAAATGGAGAGAACGTTTTTCCTCCGCACCAGTCCTCCGTAAAAGAATGCCAGTCCCGGCATCGTCATCAACAATACCAGCGCCGAAGACATCAATACCCACGCTGTATCTCCCGAATTCATAATAGCCGCCTCCTTTGAAAAATTTATTTTCCTCGCAGTATTTTTATGGCAAAGACAATGCCAGCAAAAAGGCGGTATGTGTAAATATCTGATATATGGTACAAATATTGTGATTTTAAGCGCCGGGTCGGAAAATAAATTTTCTACATTTATGCGAAAGCAACAAGTCCAATGGAACAAAAGAGTATTCTTTTGTGCAGGGGAAGATTGCAACAAGAAGATTGCATACAAAATAAATAACGGATATATTCCTGCCGGGACTTAACGGTATTGCAACTGTAAAGTAATTTCCCCAGAAAATAACGCACTTCAAAAAGAGACTGTAACCATATGACAAAAATACTGATCGTCTATCATTCCCAGACCGGTCATACGCAAAAGATGGCCGAGGCGGTCGCCGACGGCGCAAAGGTGATTGAAAATACGGAAGTCATCGTGAAGAAAGCCGGTGAGGCGACGCTGGATGATCTTTTATCCTGTAACGGGCTGGCCATTGGTACGCCGGAAAATTTCGGCTATATGTCCGGCATGATCAAGGATTTTTTTGACCGGACATACAACGACGCCCAGGACAAGGTCTTTCGCAAGCCGTATGTCGTTTTTATCAGCGCAGGAAACGACGGCACGGGCGCCCTGCGCGCCATCGAGCGCATCGCCCTGGGCTACAAATTCAAGAGCGTTTTTCCGCCTGTAATTGCCAGGGGCAGAATTACCGAAGAAATCCTCGAACAATGCCGCGAACTGGGAGGAACGCTGGCCGGCGGCTGCGCACTGGGAATATATTAAAGAAGATGAAGCGAAGACTGCCGGATAAACGGAGACGCTCCGGTTTCCGCAATATAACAGTTGAGAAAGGAATTGCTGATTAAATGAAACAGGCCAGGAAAAAATCAAAGTCCGCCGCCGGAAAAACCGGTTCCGACAATGTTCCATCAACCGGAGGACGCCGTACACAGGTACGTAAGTCGAATGTACACGGTAAGGGTGTCTATGCCGTCCGTCCCATCAAGGCCGGCGAAATGGTGCTGGAATATAAGGGCAAAATCATTACCTGGCGCAAAGCCCTGGCCCTTCATCCCCACGATCCCAGCCAGCCCAATCATACTTTCTACTTCCATCTGGACGACGGCCACGTTATCGACGGCAAACAGGGCGGCAACTCCGCCCGCTGGATCAATCATGGCTGCGAACCCAATCTGGAAGCTGAACAGGACGGAAATCGCGTTTTTCTTCGAGCCTTGCGCGATATTGCAGTTGGCGAGGAACTTCTTTTCGATTATGCCTTGATGATCGAGGGGCGCAAAACCGCCAAAGTCAGGAAGGAATATGCCTGTTTTTGCGGCGCTCCCGGCTGCCGCGGCACGATGCTGGACATAAAAAAATAGGCTGAAGACCAAGGACTAAGGACTGAAGACCGAGGGCTGAAGGCTGAAGGAAAACGGTGCATCCAATCAGTCCTTAGCTTTTCTGGAGCGAATGAATTCCGAAAACATCCGGGGAAGGGGAGCCTGAATGATCATTTCCCGTTTGTTTTGCGGGTGCAAAAAAACCAGACGGGCGGCATGCAAGGCCGTGCGCGGCAGGATAAGGCGTTCCAACAGTTCGGCCGTCATACCATGGTCAATAAATGTGAGAAACGCCGTTTCATCCCTGCCGTAAAGCTTATCACCGATGATCGGGAATCCGGCGGAAAGCAGATGGGCGCGGATCTGGTGGAGTCTTCCCGTTTGGGGAAAACACCGGACGAGAGAAATGTCACCGATGGTCAGGACTTTCTGAAATCGCGTTATCGCACTTTGACCCCCTCCCGGCCATGCTCTGCGCTTTTTGCGGACGGCGGACTTGTCGTCGCGTCCGATGGGCAAATCAACGAGCAGCTCTTTGTCGGGAAAATTTCCGTGCACCAGGGCGAGATACTCCTTTAATCCCTGCATGAGCGCCGTGGAAAGACTTCCGGCGCTTTTTTCATCAAAGGCCAGCAGAAGAACTCCCGATGTTTCGCGGTCAAGGCGATGCACCGGATAAACCTTACGCCCGCAGCGCTCCTGCATCAGAGCAACAAGGGTGTTGTTGAAATACCGTCCCGCAGGATGGACCGGTAAATTACCCGGTTTATCGACGGCGACAAACCACTCATCCTTGTACAGGATTGTTATCCGGTCATCGACTTCCGGCTCAACGATGCAGCTTCCATCCCACGCCAGCATTTCTCCGCCTTGCAGCGTCGTTGCGGGATTCAGAACATTTGCGTCGTCGAGCGACAACTTTCCTGCTGCAATCTCTCTTTGCCATTGTTCCAAGGAGAGATAAGAAAATCTTCCGGCGCAATAGCCCGCCAGACTTTGCCCTGCTGCAAGAAAGGGAATCCTGGACGTGATGATTCGTGTTCGCTTCATGGGTAATAAATGTTATTTCTTGATATAAATTGAGACCTTTACTCTGTCTTCCACTTGATTTGAAATTCTATTTCTTCTTCCTGCACCGATTTTTCATGCTCTATCGTAAATGTAGCGCGCGCCGGAACGTAGATTCGTTTCCCGGCGATTTGGATTGCAAAGCGTTTGCTGTTTTCTATGGAGTCGGCCAGACGGCGCAGCTTGGCTACAAATTCCTCTTTGGAATATTCCTTCTCAACATCCCTTTCCTGTTTCCTGTTCATTTTTCATTTCTCCAATTTTTGTAATGATTGTTTGATGTGTTCTTCCGCCGTCGCCTGACAGTAATTCACATTAAGCGGCACAATTGCGCGCAGGCAATTCCGAGCCAGGTGCCGACAATATTTCCCAGTATTGCCAAAAGCAGGCCGACGGAAGCCAGGCCCGGCTGATAGATTTCCGCCACTATCGGCGCCGATGCAACCCCGCCGATGTTGGCCTGGCTTGCAGCCGCAACCAGAAACATGGGTGCTTTAATCAGCCGCGCACCAACCAGCAGAACGGCGGCATGAATCGCAACGATCAGCATTCCTGCGGCAATGAGCACCAGAGCAGAACCGATGCAGGCAACCGACGCCTTGGCGCCGATGGCCGTCAGTACGAAATAGAGGAGGTCGTAGCCGGTCCGGGTGGCGCCGGATCGTTCCAGTTTACGGGCCGGTGTGAAAGACAGCATGATGCCGATGAGGGACACAATGATGATCGTCCAGGTGTAGCTGTTTGCTACGTCCTTTATCTGCGGCAGCTGCCGGGCGAGCAGATGCGCCGCGCCGCTTCCCGCGCAGGCGACAAGCAGGGCGAGAACGACACCCGACAGAGTCCTGGTGCCGTCGGCCTCGGCTGGCCGATTCCCGGCGCTCTTTTCCAGATGTTCCAGTACGGTGCGATCGGCGCGATTCCAGCGGTCGAATGCAGGCTGAAGGCCAACCGCGGCTATCATGACGCCCATCCAGATGTACGGCACAACAGTATCAACAATCACTATCGGCGCGAAGACCGCGTCCTGAACAGACAGGGCCTCCTTGGCCGCAATCAGGTTTGCGCTGCCCCCCGTCCAGGAGGCGGAAAGGGCCCCGAAGCCGGACCAGAAATCATTGCCGATCAGCGGTTTGAACAGGGTAAACGAAATAACGGCACCCGTTATGATGCCGGCGGCGCCGACAAAGAACATCGACAACGCCGCCGGTCCCAGCCGCAGAATAGCTTTAATGTCCACCCCCAGCAGAAGCAATACGAGGCTCGCCGGCAGCAGCCAGGTGGTGATCAAACCGTATACGGGGCTTTTTGCGTTAATCAACCCGAAGGTTGCCGCCAGCATCGGGAGAAAATAGATCCAGAACACCGCCGGCAGCAGGTCAAAGAAGCGCCTTGTCCGCTGGTGGCGGGACAGTTGCAGAACCAGTGTTTCGATCGTTATGAGGAAAGCGACGATTAAAAAGGGGTTGGAGATCACGAGCAGATCCTCTCCACCCCGCTGCCTTGCCCGCCGCCGCGAAGATAAAATCTGCCGCTCGCGTCAATGTATGGCGATTGTGACATCTGGCTGCTGATGAAGAACAAAGACATAATAAATTTTGAATACCGCATTTATCTCTTCCCTGAATTTTTAACCCGCAGCACACCCTAAAATGATAATTCTTTCAAACTGTAATCTACAACCTGTGGCCTGCCAGCTCCTGCTTTTTCAACATGATCAGCACGGCGGAGATGGCGCCTTCAGTTATGCCGGGGATCCGCTCCATCTGGCCCAGCGTCTGCGGGGCTACTTTGGCAAGTTTTGCTTTGAGTTCGTTGGAAAGGCCGGGAACAGACGAATAATCAAAATCCTGCGGAATCTTCTTCTTTTCCTGATCCTTTAATTTCTTGGTCGCTTCAAACTGACGCTTAATGTAGCCTTCATATTTGATTTCGATTTCAATCTGTTTTTTCACAAAGGGATCATCCTCGGGCTGCCAGCCGGGAAATCCGGCCAGATCGTCGTAGGCAATTTCATGGCGCTTCAGCAGCCCGTAAAGCGTACTGTGGTTGTTTAGAGGGGGAGAGTTGATGCCGGCGAGTTTTTTATTTATTTCCGGCACCGGCTTGACGGACGATGCTTTCAGGCGGGCGATGCCCTGTTCGATGCACTTCATTTTGTCCTGAAGATCCCGATAATAGGCATGGTCTACCAGGCCCAATGCACAGCCTTTGCCCATCAGGCGGATGGTGGCGTTGTCTTCACGCAGAATCAGGCGGTATTCGGCGCGCGACGTAAACATGCGATAGGGTTCGTCCACACCGCGCGTAACCAGATCATCGATCAGAACGGCGATATATGCTTCCGATCTGTCGAGAATAAACGGCGGCGCACCCTGCAGCGCCAGTACGGCGTTGATTCCCGCCCACAGACCCTGAGCCGCCGCTTCTTCGTAGCCGGAAGTGCCGTTGATCTGTCCGGCGAGATATAAACCAGAGATGAGTTTGGTTTCCAGCGTCGGTTTTAACTGCGTCGGCTGGACGAAGTCGTATTCAATGGCGTAGGCCGGACGCATGATTTCCGCCTGCTCCAGACCGCGAACGCTGTTGACTATTTTTTGCTGCAATTCCAGCGGAAGGCTGTTGCCCAGTCCTTTGGAATACATTTCTTCCGTATCCAGTCCTTCATACTCCAGGACCACCGGATGCGCTTCGCGCGCGGCAAAGCGCATTACCTTATCTTCCAGAGAAGGACAGTAACGGGCGCTGATTCCCTTAATGACGCCGGAATATAACGGAGAAAAACGGATATTCTCGCGGATCAGGCGGTGCGTTGCGGAGCATGTCGCGGAAAAGTAGGAAGGCAGACGTTCCGGGCGCAATTGTTTGGTGGTAAAGGAAAAAGGCTGCGGCTCCGGATCGCTGTCCTGACGTTCCAGGCGGGAAAAATCGATCGTCGAGGCCTTGAGCCTGGGCGGTGTTCCCGTTTTCATTCTGCCGATTTCGAAGCCCAGCTCTTTGAGACAATCGGCCAGCTGCACCGACGCCAGTTCACCGGCCCGGCCGGAGGCGATATGCGAAGTGCCGATGTGAACAAGGCCGTTCAAAAATGTTCCGGTGGTGATAATTACTTTCGGCGCGGCGTAGAAAAATCCCGTCTGATCCAGCACGCCCTGAATTTCTTTTCCCTCAATTACCAGCCGCTCGACCATGGCCTGCCGGATGTGCAGATTCTTTTGCCGTTCGACCGCCGTTTTCATGGCCAGCCGGTATTGCTGCTTGTCGCATTGGACGCGGGAAGAATGAACCGCCGGACCTTTGGAGGCATTGAGGAGACGAAAATGTAATGCCGTTTTATCAGCAATTCTGCCCATCTCGCCGCCCAATGCGTCGATCTCCTTGACCAGCTGCCCCTTGGCCAGTCCGCCGATGGCCGGATTGCACGACATGAGCGCTATCGAATCCAGATTAATATTGAAAAGCAGTGTCCGGCAGCCCATGCGCGCCGCCGCCAGGGCTGCTTCGCATCCGGCATGACCGCCGCCTACAACGATGATATCGTAATTTTCACTCACTAAAAAATTTCCTCCAAAAACCAAAAGCTTGCGCTTGCACTAAATTAATAGTATTCCGTCAAAAAACACAATATAAAAAAGATAATTATGGCTAAACCGGAATTCTGGAAAAACAAAAAGAGATATTATGACCTGAAAAGTTACTGGCGCAATTTATTTGGCTGCAATGTGCACAAGCTATCTATTGACGCAGGCTTTACCTGCCCCAACCGTGACGGCCATGTGGCGGTTGGCGGCTGCATTTACTGCGACGGGCGGGGCTCCAAACTTCGTCAGCAGGGGGCGCTGCCATCCATAAAGGCCCAAATTCAAAGCGGCAAAAAATATTATGCCGGCTTCGCGGATAAATTTATTGGCTATTTCCAGACATTTACCAATACTTATGCGCCCTGTGATCATTTAAAGGAGCTCTACGACGAGGCGCTGGCCGAACCCGATGTAATAGGTCTTTCCATCGGCACTCGTCCGGATTGCCTCGCACCGGAAACGGTCTCGCTGTTAAAACGGTATGCGGAAGACTATCATGTCTGGGTGGAACTGGGCTTGCAATCGGTTCACGACAAGACCCTGCAGTTCATCAACCGGGGACATGATTTTCAGCAATTTCGAGATGCGGTAAATTCGCTTGCCGGCGGCAAACTGAACATTTGTGTACACATTATTATCGGATTACCCGGTGAAAGTGACGAAGATGTTTTAGAAACGGCAAGAACTCTGGCCGCCCTGCCGGTCAACGGCATTAAGATTCATTCGCTGCTGGTTCTGGATGGTACGATCATGGGGGGTATGTACAAAAATGGTTTAATTCCAATGATCAGCAAGGAAAAATATGTGGAGCTGACGGCTGACGTGCTGGAGATTCTGCCACCGGAGGTGGTGATTCAGCGGCTCACCGCCGACGGCTACCGGGATATTTTCCTGGCTCCGGCCTGGGCGGGCAACAAACTGGATGTGTTAAATTCGATTAATCGCGAATTGGATCGCCGGGACAGTTGGCAGGGGATGCGTTACACCGGGGGAAAATGAATTAGTTGTTGAACTTTGAGTATGAAAATTGCTAGCATTTTAAAGAATTACTTCTTTTGAAAAGAAATTTATGATTGCCATTATTGATTACAAGGCCGGAAATCTCACCAGTGTAGCCCGCGCTCTGCAGTGCATAGGGGAAGATTTTTTGATAACAGATAAAATCGAAAAGCTGGAAGCGGCCAGTCACGTTATTTTTCCGGGAGTCGGCGCCGCCGGTGAGGCTATGGTTTACTTGCGCCGAAAGAAAATGGATGTCTGGCTTCAAAACTGGGTAGCAACCGGCAAGCCTCTTCTGGGCATCTGCCTGGGTACGCAAATTATTTTTGACTACAGTGAGGAAAACGATACTTCGTGTATCGGCCTCGTCGGCGGTTCCACAAGACGTTTTCCGGCCGGTATGCAGTACGGGGGACGATCGTTAAAAATTCCGCATATGGGTTGGAACTCTGTTCAATTGCGGCGTCCGCATCCCGTTTTTCAGGATATCCCGGCGGGAGCGGAATTCTATTTTGTCCATTCCTACTATCCGGCGCCGGCGGATGATTCTATCGTCCTGGGCGTTACGGATTATGGAATTGAATTTTGTTCAGTGCTGGCGGAAAAAAATCTTGTGGCCATGCAGTTTCACCCCGAAAAGAGCGGCCGGCCGGGCCTGCAGATTTTACGGAATTTCTGCAACTGGAGGGGCGATGATATCTAAGCGAATAATTCCCTGCCTCGATGTCCGGGCCGGTAAACTGACAAAAGGCATTAAATTTAAAGGGAACATTGATATCGGTGATCCGGTGGAGGCTGCCCGGGAATATTACGAACAGGGCGCCGACGAGATCGTGTTTTATGATATCACAGCGTCATCCGACGGGCGTGATATCATGATCGATGTTGTTGACCGCGTAGCCCGGACGATTTTCATTCCTTTTTCCGTCGGCGGCGGCATTCGCAATCTGGAAGATATGCGGCGGGTGATCATGGCCGGGGCGGAAAAGGTCAGCGTCAATTCCACCGCCGTAGCCAACCCGGAAATCATTGCTCAAGGCGCCCAGGCTTTCGGCAGCCAGTGCATAGTTCTGGGAATGGATGTAAAAAAAGTGGCTGTAACCGACAAGATTCCTTCCGGCTATGAAATAGTCATTAACGGCGGCAGGCAATATACCGGCATCGACGCCTTATGGTGGGCCCGCGAAGCGGAAAAACTGGGCGCCGGTGAAATTTGTCTGAACTCGATAGACGCCGACGGCACACAGGATGGATATGAACTGAATCTAACGGCGATGATTTCGGAAAATGTGCAGATCCCGGTGATCGCGTCCGGCGGCGCGGGAAAGCCCGAGCATCTGGCGGAAGTGCTCACAACCGGCAAGGCCGATGCGGCGCTGATCGCTTCCATGGTTCATTACCGCACCTACACAATCGCCCAGATCAAACAATACCTGCATGAACACGGAATCAAGACGAGAATGCTCTGGTGATACCAAGCCGCATGTAATTGCCACTTGGCACGTGTCAATTACCGGTAAGGAAATATCCTTATTTTTTATGTGCTCCCCTGCGGGATGCACACCCGGTCTTTGCCTAACTTTGTTGGCTGCGTCGTCGGCTTCCTCAACGTATTACTAATACGCCTGCGGAGCCTCCTTCTTGCCGCCGCGTTATGCTTTGAATGCAACTTGGTATTTACGATAATTGTGCTTGACGAATGCAATGGAGCCGTTGCATAAGAAACCACAATTTATATAAATCATTTTCATAATGAGATAATAAAAAGATATTTTTGAAATCTAGGAGGCGACTTAAGTGGATGCAAAAAGGTATGAATTAAATATACAACTGGCGCAGATGTTAAAGGGCGGCGTCATAATGGATGTAACCAATGTAGAACAGGCCAAAATTGCTGAAGAAGCCGGAGCGGTAGCGGTAATGGCTCTCGAACGTGTGCCTGCCGATATACGCAAGGATGGTGGAGTTGCCCGGATGTCCGACCCGGCGATGATCGCCAAGATCAAGAAGGCTGTATCGATTCCCGTTATGGCCAAAGCCCGCATCGGTCATTTTGTGGAAGCGCAAATTTTGGAAGCGTTGCGCATCGATTATATTGACGAAAGCGAAGTATTAACACCGGCGGATGAGGAGTGCCATATCGATAAAACCAAATTTTCCATTCCGTTTGTGTGCGGCGCCCGTAATCTGGGTGAAGCGCTGCGCCGGATTGCTGAAGGTGCGGCGATGATCCGTACCAAAGGCGAGGCGGGAACCGGTAATGTGGTTGAGGCCGTCCGCCATATGAGAACAATGAACCGCGAAATTCGGCAGCTTACGCAGATGCCCGTGGAAGAAGTAACCGGTTTCGCCAAAGCCAACGGTTTGCCTTACGAACTGGCGCTGAAAGTGAAAGAATTGGGGCGGCTGCCCGTGGTTAACTTCGCCGCCGGCGGCATTGCCACACCAGCCGACGCCGCTCTGATGATGCAGCTGGGCTGTGACGGGGTTTTTGTCGGATCAGGCATCTTCAAATCGGCGGATCCCCGGGTACGCGCTGCCGCTATCGTCAAAGCGACTGCTTATTTCAATGATCCCAAGAAAATATTGGAGGCATCGATGGGATTGGGAGAAGCTATGCCCGGCCTGGAGATAGCGCAAATTCCGGAAGAGCAGATCCTGGCGAAGCGCGGGTGGTAATTCCGAAGTGGAATAAAAATGGCGGCACTTCCACGAGAACACGATATAATGAACAGTAAGAAGAAAAAAAAGGCCGGTGTTATTGGCGTCCTTGATTTACAGGGCGGAGTCTGTGAGCATCTCGACCACCTGCAGCGCCTGGGAATCGACGCCGGAAGAGTCAAGCAAGTATCTGATTTTCATAATTTAGCGGGTCTGATTATTCCCGGTGGTGAAAGTTCCTGCATGACCCGCTTAATCAATATTTTCAAGATCAAGGAGCCCCTGTTAAAAGCCTATGCGCGGGGAATGAAAATTTGGGGCACCTGCGCCGGGGCCATATTGCTGGCCGGGCATGTTGTCGGCGAAGATTCCTGTCTGGGATTGATTGATATTGAAATAGAGCGCAACAGTTTCGGCAGTCAACTGGACAGCTTCCAGATCGAGGCGCGGATTCCGCAGGTGGCGGACGATCCGGTTCCCCTGACTTTTATTCGCGCACCTAAAATATGGAAAACCGGAAAAGATGTTAAGGTATTGCTGGAAATTGACGATTACATTGCTGCGGCGGAAAGTACAAACATTCTGGTAACCGTATTTCATCCCGAATTGACCGGTTCTCTGGCGTTTCATCGATACTTTGCAGTTAAATGTGGATTGCATCCGTCAGTTAAGACTGAAGAAAAAATTGACGAGCAATGGAATAGCTGCAGTTGGACAAGACTTTCCCGCAGCGCCTGAATGCCGCCGCCTGTCTAAACAATATCAAGATGGTATTATCGGGGACTTGCTATTTATTATGGATGTCAAATTCATCAATCCTTTTTTGAACGGTACTCTCGAAGTACTGGAAAAAATGGCCTGTATAAAACCCGTAGCCGGCAAACCATACGTGAAGACCAATGATACCGCCTGCGGCGATGTTTCCGGAATAATCGGTATGACGGGAGACGCCATTGGATCACTTGCTCTCTCTTTCAGTGAAGAATGCATTATTTATGTTGCCAACAATATGCTCGGTGAAAATCATACGGAAATGAATAAGGAGGTTCTGGATACAGCCGGCGAGCTGACCAACATTATTTCCGGAGCCGCCAGAAAGTTAATGGAAAAGGATGATCTGAAGGTCTTTGCAGCCATTCCGACGATTGTTTACGGCAAACAACACATGGTGCGCCATATCGTTTCCGGCCCCAGTATTGTTCTGCCCTTTCAGACGGAAAAAGGCACCTTCGTTATTGACGTCTGCCTGAAATCACAGCTTAAACCGAAAGAAGAGCAGCCGACGCCCGCCGTCGAAGAGTTTTCTTCTCCTGCTTCTTTTCCTCCTTCTCGGCAGAAACCTTTTGATCCCAAAGTCGTAAACCCCGCGGTCTTCGGCAAACCATCAATGCCCAAGGCGGGACCGGAAATATCACAGGCCAAAATTGAACAGGACCTGGTTAAGCCCAATACAATTGAACATAAAGATGTCGGTGACCGGATCACACAATTAAAGCAACTCCTGGCGGAAACTATTGCGACCAGAGATTCCATGTTGAAGCAGCTCAAAGACCAGCCGTTTATGGAAGTCGCGCAAAGGCAGCGCTATAAGAAAGCGCTGCCTTCCTATGATGCTAAAATCAAAAGATTAAAGCTGGATATCATGGCGGCGGAAACGATTTCCAAAATGACCCAGGAAGATTTCGAAAATCCCAAAATTAAGACTAATTTTCAAAATTATCCCACCGGGACGACGAGAAGATAAATTTTTTCTAATATCCGGCAGATCGTGAATATAATCAAATCTATCGAAGAAACTTTTTTTGCCAACTGCCGCTGCTGGGGTGCTCTTAATTCATCAACTTACAATAGCGGTGCAATCTGGGCTATGAGAACGGATATTGCGTCCGCCGATCTTAACATGGCCTGGAATGAAAAACCTCTGACGGCGGCCGACAGTAAAACGATTTCGATCATTAAAAATCATTTCCGGGAAAACGGTCTGCCTTTCTGGTGGTGGGTGTTTCCCCGTGCCCGGTCGCCTTTGACCGCGGAAATGCTGCAAGCGGAGGGGTTCGCCGTTGTTGACCGCATTCCGTCTCTTTTTACGGATTTAACCGCTTCATACACAGAACAGTCTGATGACAGGCTGCAGATCATACAGGTCGGAGATAGAGAAAATCTGGCTTTATGGGAGGAGGTATCATTTGCCGGTTTTGATTTTCCTCCGGAGACAAGACGGCAATATAATCGGTTTATTGATACATTCAATTTGAACCCCGACTCGCCGCAAAAATATTTTCTTGCCTTCTGGAATGAAAAACCGGCGGCGACATCATTATTGTTTCTGCACAAAGACACGGGTGGCATTTATTTTGTTTGCACGCTGGCTGAGCACAGAAGAAAGGGAATCGGCCTGTCTCTGATGCAGGAGACTCTGCGTTATGCCCGGCGGGCCGGCCTGAGCTTCGCCACTTTACAGTCGTCGCCCGACGGGTTGGGGGTTTATCGGCAGGTGGGATTTAAAGAATACTGCCGGGTAGATGTATACGGTCTGGCCGCAAACCTATAGGAAAAATTTCTATTTTTCTGATGGACTCGTAAAATGGTTGCAGGCAAGGCGCGCGAATCATCCGGCCTTTTTACGAGGTCATCTTTTCTGGCTGCGGCAAATAATCCTTTCTCACGGGAGAAAATACTTCAATGGCCACGGAATCGGCGATTATTTGAGCTTCATGCTCAACTGAACCGGGGATGCACCAGCTGTCGCCGGGCAGAACGTCGTAGGTTGTCTTGCCGATGGTAAGTTTAATTTTCCCCGCTACCAGATAACCGGTTTGCTCATGTTCATGCGCATGCCTTGGTAATGTAAAGCCCGCTTCCAGTTTGAACTCTGTAAAGAGAGTCTTCTCTCCGTAAACCAGGGTTTTCATCCATACGCCGGGTACCGCCTGTTTGTAGCCGGAATGGTCCTGTTTGTAAAACATGATATCCTCCCCTTGAAACTGTAAGCAATGAAATTACTTTTCAGGATGATTCTTTTTACGATTGAACCTGGATCTACCTGATCTTCCGGTTTTGGGAGCGACCGGTTCACTTGATTCCGGCGGTGGTGTTTCCGGTATCGACGGCTCTGCCGGCGTTATCAAAAGCGGTTTAGATTCCACCGGCTGGGCAGCAGGCACGGATGCCGCATCCGCCGGCACGGATGATTTGGCGGCACTGTTTGCCGGTAAATCGCGTTTCGTTTGCTCCGTTGTCTCAGAAACCGTAACCGGGGTTGCAGAATCATCGCCGGTGCTGCTTTCCTGTCGCGTCTCCGCCGGTTTGCGCCGGCGTGGGCGGCGCCGGCGTTTTTTAGCTGCCGGAGTTTCCCCTCCGGTCTGATTTTCCTGCGCCGGAGTCTCCGCCGGGGTCTCTGCCGGCGTTTCCACCGGCGCCGCCGGTGCTGCTTCCTCCTGAGATGCAGGTTCAGGTAGCTCCTTTTCTTTCAGGGTATACTGCATTTCCAGTTTATCCCAGGGCATTTTTCCACTACCAAAAATATGCAGAGCCAACCCGAAGGCAGATTCCATTTTTAAGAGCTCGGCTTTTTTCTGATTGAGGATATAATTGGCAATTTCGTGGGGAAGGGTAACTCTGAGATCGGAATAATTTCCTTTGACTGCTTCTGATTCGATTTTCCGGAAGGCGCTTAATGCCGCGTATTCCAGTGAGGGCCGGAAACCGCTACCGCCGCAGTAGGGACAGGTCGTATAGCTGATCTCCTGAATGGTCGGCTGTTTTTTCTGCCGTGACAATTCCAGAAGACCAAACTTCGAAATGCGGGAAAGCTGGATTCTGGCCCGGTCCAGACTCAATGCTTTCTTAAAGGCCTTTTCCACTTCCGCCACATTCTTCTTTTCCATCATGTCGATGAAATCGATGACGATAAGTCCGCCCAGGTCGCGCAGCCGCAATTGACGGGCAATTTCTTCGCAGGCGAGCAAATTCGTTTTAAAAGCAGTTTCCTCAATATTACGTTTGTTCGAGCCGCGCCCGGAGTTGACATCGATGGTAATCATTGCTTCGGTGGGATTAATGATAATATAGCCGCCGGATTTAAGATCAACACGCTCCTGATAAATAATGCCTATCTGTTCTTCGAGCCCGAAGCGCTCAAAAAGAGGGGTCTTTTCCTTATAGTGGACGACTATTTTTACATTGCGGGGCACGGCTGCCTTCATGTAAGCGCGCATCTTGCGGTACGTATCGCAGTCGTCGACCAGAATTTCTTCAATTTCCGGGGTCAGATAGTCGCGCAGCGAGCGAACACCGAAGTCTGTTTCCTGATAAACAATTATCGGACCAACGAGGCTATCGGCTTTTTTTACAATTTCTTTCCAAAGGCGCATCAGATGCTGATAGTCGCGGTAAATTTCCGGTTTGGTCCTGTTGATGCCGGCGGTCCGGACAATAAATCCCATGTTGTCCGGGATCTTAATCTGCCCCATCAGATTTTTGATTTTCTGACGCTCTTCTTCGTTTTCAATCTTGCGTGATATGCCGCTGCCGGGCTTGTTGGGCATCAGGACAAGGTACCTGCCGGGCAGGGAAATATAGGAAGTTAAAAGAGCGCCTTTGTTGCCGGTAACTTCCCGCACAGCCTGAACCAGCAGTTCCTGTCCAACTTTGAGCACCGGTTTACCGTTGCCCTGGCCGTTTTCCTGCTCGGTCAAGTATTCGCGATTGACGTCGCGCAGGGGGAGAAAACCGTCCTTGCCGCTTCCATAATCAACAAAAGCCGCCTGCAGACCCCTTTCAACTTTTAGAACTTTACCTTTGTAAATGTTTCCCGTAATGCGGTCTTTCATCGACATTTCAATATTGAATTCGATGAGTTTCCCTTTTTCATCGACGGTGGCCATCCGCTTCTGTTCCTTGTGAACAGCATTAATAAGCATTGTATGTTTCATAAATGTCCTTCTTGGCCTGTCTGCAGTCAGGTGCGTCGTCGCGCAGCCGGATTTTTTACAGACTCTGCTCTTCTGATTCCGGTTCTAAATCAAGCTCTGCCTTTGCCGGCTCGGAATCGGCTTCGGGGGCGATCTCCGCGTATGCCCCTGTGCCTTATTCTTATTGCCTTGCTATCATTGCTGATTTTAAAATGGAATGCTGAGCAGTCGGGCCGTTATTTATATAAAGGCACTGACGTCGCCTTTTCCGATCCTTATAATTTCAATTTCGTCATCAACCAGGCTGATTACGCTCGAAGGTTCGGGGATGATGTTGCCGCCGTCGATTATGAGATCGACCAGTTTGCCCCATTGTTCCTCAATTATATAGGGGCTTCCCATATCTTCACCTTCCGCCGTTTTCACGCTCGTGCTGATGATCGGTTGCCCCAGTTCACTGACCAGGGCCAGACAAATATTATTATCGGGTACTCTGATTCCTGTTGTCGGTCTTTTCGGCAAAATTATCTTCGGCACCAGACGCGACGCTTCGAGAATGAAAGTATAGGAACCAGGCAAAAGACGTTTCATTGTTTTGTAAGCATAGTCAGTAACTTTGGCGTATTGGCTGATATGTTTCAAGTCAGAACAGATGAAACTAAGAGGTTTTTTCTTATCTCTTCTTTTAATTTCGTAAATTTTTTCAATACCTTTTTTATTGGATAAGCTGCAGCCCAATCCATAAACCGTATCAGTCGGGTAAATTATAACACCGCCATTACGCAATACGTCGACGGCTTTTCTAATCAGCCGCATTTGCGGATTCTGGGTGTTAATCGAGAGCATGAGCCTGGTTCCTGATAAGTAATTTATCAAACAAGTTATATATCAGGAATTGCGAAATATGGCAATTGAAGCTTCACGAAAAAATTTTGACTATTCGATTTTCGGCAAGTTCACTTTTGGGAGTTTATCCTGAGCGGACTTGTCTTTGCTGAGTTTATATTCAATGCTGTCCACCAGAGCCTGCCAGCTGGCGTCAATAATATTTTCTGAAACGCCAATAGTACTCCATACTTCCGTGCCATCAGTGGAATCCAGAAGAACACGGACCCTTGCCGCCGTACCTTCCGATCCCTCCAGTGTGCGCACTTTGAAATCTACCAGGCGCATTTCCCGAATCTGCGGATAAAATTTTGTCAACGCTTTGCGCAGGGCATGATCCAAGGCATTGACCGGACCATTTCCTTCGGCGGCGGTTAATTCTTCTTCGCCGTCGACGGAAATTTTAATGGTCGCCTGGGACAGACAGGGATTGTTTTCGGTGCGCGATGTAACCACGCTGAAACACTCCAGTGTGAAGGGGTCGACAAATTCGCCGATCGCCTTTTTAATCAGCAGGGAGAGAGAACCGTCGGCGGCGTCAAACTGAAAACCCCGGTCTTCCATCAGCTTGACTTCATGGACGATTTTTTTGCTCAAGGATGCGTCTCGGGCCAGATTGATGCCCAGCTCCCGGGCTTTATATTCAACATTACTTTTACCGGCCAAATCGGAAACGAGAACCCGGCGTCGATTGCCGACAAGTTCCGGATGCATATGTTCGTAGGCCGCAGAATTTTTTGCCACGGCGCTGACATGCACGCCGCCTTTGTGGGCAAAAGCACTGCGCCCGACAAAAGGGCGCGAGTTCAACGGCGGTACGTTGGCGGTATCACTGACATAGTGGGAGAGGTTGGTCAACTGACGGATTGACTCCGGCGGCAGACAATTTTTCCCCATCTTCAATTGCAGATTACCGATAAGGGTGATCAGGTCTGCATTGCCGCATCTTTCACCGTAGCCATTAATGGTGCCCTGAACCATTTTGACACCTTCCTGTACGGCGGCGATAGAGTTGGCTACCGCCAGTCCACAGTCATTATGGGCATGAATGCCCGTCATGTTTAAAGGGACATAAGATGATACTTTTTTTATGATTGCACTGATTTCATGGGGCATTGAACCGCCGTTAGTATCGCAAAGGACGATCATATCAGCGCCCGCCCTGAGAGCAGTCTGGATTACTTTTTCGGCATACCTTGGATTATTCTTGTAGCCATCAAAGAAATGTTCGGCGTCAAAAAGCACTTCTTTGCCCATGTCTTTGAGATACTTGATGGAATCGTCAATCATCCGCAAGTTTTCTTCCAGATCGATTTTGAGAATTTCGTGGACATGCAGATCCCATGATTTGCCGAATATGGCCACAGCCTGTGTTCCGGCTTTCACAAGGGCGGTCAGGTTTGCACATGCCGAGGGTTTGATATGCGGCTTGCGGGTGCTGCTGAATGCTGTCAACCGGGAATTCTTGAAATTAATATCTTTCGCCATCTCGAAGAAACGGAGATCTTTGGGATTAGACCCCGGCCAGCCGCCCTCGATGTAATGGAAATGCAGTTCATCGAAGCGCTGAGCAATGCGCAGTTTTTCCTCTGCGGAAAAATTAATCTGCTCGCCCTGCGCGCCGTCTCTCAAAGTAGTGTCGTAAATTAAAACCTGATCTTTTGTCATTTTCTCCTCGCTTTCAAAAAAAAACCGCCGCCAGGATTCCTGGCAGCGGTTTTAAATTTCCTTGAATATACAGTGTACTACACCACGACCAGTCCTCCTGTGGAGAGGCTAATTATAATGCTGCTAATTATAATGGGTCGGATTGCCATTGTGTTCATAGCGCCTGTAATTTATTAATTATTTTTATGCTATGTTTTTCGCGTTCGTTTGTCAATACTAATATTGTCAAGAAATTTTTATTTAGTCTTAATATCCGGAATCTTCATGCCCGCCGGCATTCCCGGAATGGTCATTTTCTTGAAACCGGCAGGAATTTCGAAGAGGCTGTCCGCCTGGCTGCCGACATTAATGTCCCGGTATTCCGTGGTCCAACTGCCGTCAACCGCCGCCGTCTTCACCGGGAAGTTGATGTCCTTGGCCCACCACTGGTAAACCTGCGTAACCGTGTCATCCATTTTGGCGGTTATTTCGTATTTTATTGCCGGATGACCGTTGACGGTTTCGGTGCCGACTTCTTTACGGCTGACTTCTCCTTTGATTTTTTCTCCGGCCGCCGGCAGGTTTTGATCATCGTTTATCCCCTCCATTTCCATATAAGTCTTCTGGGCGGTCATGATCGTCCAGACCTTGTTGAGGTCTTTTCTGACGATGGTGGACGCTCCCGCCATTTCATTGTCTGAGCGGAATTTATCCGGTTTCATATATATTTTCATTGATACGGTCTGATCGCCGGATTTAGTCACGATTGTTGCCGAGAGTTCCTGAACTACAGGTGCTTTCATCTCCGGTTTTATCTCCTTGTGCTCTTCTTTTTTACCGCAGCCAATAGTCAACACCAGCATCGCCAATACCGCCGCCATCATCAAAACCACTGATCTTTTCATCTGCGTATCTCCTTTTTTTATTTGCATTCCATCAGATTAAATTTATAAAATTTATTGATGCCGATCATACCACAGCGCGCGGCGGGAGACAAATCCTGTAGCGAAAGTTGTAGAAAATCAGTTCTAATTTTTTTCCGCCGTCTTTGCCGTTGCTTTCACTGCCAGCATTATAAAGAAAAAGCAGCTCAGAGAGGCGACAATCAGCGGTGCGGCGGGCAGATCCCACTTATAAGAGGCCGATAATCCAAGTAAACTGGAAATGATGCCCAGCAGCCAGCCGCCGATAAGAATCCGGAGCGGTTCCCTCGTGAATAGTCTGCCGATCAGCGCCGGTATTATCAGAAATGCAAATACCTGCAGGATTCCCGCCATCTGTACTGATTTGGCCAGCACTACCGCGAAGCTGAGGAAAAAGATAAATTCCCAGAAATAACTGCCTTTTCCGTTACACGAAAGGCTGAAAAACCTTTCCCGAAAGATAAAGTGAAAAATACCGATGGCGGCGTACAGGACGGAAGCATGGAAAATATCTCTGCCGTTGATCCAGATAATGTCGCCGTTCAAAATTGCCTTGAACTCCTCCATTCCATGCGGAGACCGGTCGAGAATGAGAATGCATGCGGCCAGTGAAAAGATATAAAGAACGCCGATGAAGGCCTCGATATTGGTATGCTGGGCAATAAGGCGGGAAAGAGAAAGAATGAAGGCGCCCAGCACGGCAAAAGCTATCGGCAGAACACACTTGGCCGCACCATCCTGACCGTAGAGAAAAGAGCAGGCGATCCCCACTCCGACAAACTGCGCCAGCGAAAGATCGACAAAGATAATCCCCCGCTCCAGGATGTGGATGCCGAAGTAGGTATGAATCAGAATCAGGATAATGCACGCTGCAAAAGGGTAAAGTAAAAAGCTTGCCGCCTCCATCATAATAACCTCTCTATTCCAGGGATTTCAGAACCGCATCCATTAAAGCAAACCAGTCGTTGATGCCGGCGGCTGAACCGACGTCATGAGGAACAATTATGCTGCGTAGACCGGTCTTTTGGGCCAGGGCGTGCACTTCTTTTTTACCATGATACGCCGTAGTCAAAATGCCGCTGGCCCCGGATCTCTTCGCCGATGCGATAAGTTTGCTGATATGGCGCGCCGAAGGCGGTATGCCCGGTTTTTCCTCAACATAATCGACTATCTGAAAGCCGTAGTCCCGCGCCGGATATTCAAAAAACTTATGATAAGCTATATATTTTCTTCCCCGCAGCGGTATCTTCGACCACTGGCTCTGCTTCTTTTGCATCCTGCCTTCCAGGGAAGCGAGGTTTGCTCTGTAAAAGGAAGCGTTTTCCGGATCTGTTCCGGCTAAAGCCTGGGTCATTCCGCGGGCGACCAGCATCATATTGCGGGCCGAAAGATGGTAATGGGGATTGCCCAGAGGATGCACATCTCCCATGCTCCGGTCCACCGCCTCCAGTTTTTCAATGGCGTTGATAAATTGCGAGCAGTCCAGATTGCCGGACTTTCCGGGCTGGATCCTGTTGTTTCGGGAAGATTCGATGAGTATCGGCAGGAAACCGATTTCGAGGTCAAGACCATTGTACATAAGGAGATCGGCATTTCTTGCCGCCAGAATCATGCCTGGTTTAGCTTCTATCTGGTGCGGATCCTGACTGGGTTTGACGAGGACTTTAATTTTTACTTTATCTTTTCCCAGATCATTCGCAATACTGCCGATCCAGGGCAGCGTAGCCACAATATTGATTTTGGCCGCAGCCGGAGTGGTAAGAACCAGAACAAGGAGAAAAGATATTAACAATTTTTTCATGGCGACACCTCCTTAAAACTTATGGGCGGGATGAGCGCCGATGGCAAAGATAAATTGCAGGAAAAGCTCATCGTTTGGTTTTCCGGTTACATCCGATTCATCGTGGTTGTATTGCAGCCGCAGGAGACTGAATTCGGAGAAGTTATAATTAATCATCCCGCTTGCCCGCCAGGGGCGGCGTCCCCAGTCCTGTTTTTCTCCAGCCAGGGTATAATCGTCCTTAAAGAGGCTGAGAATATCATAGCGGGCGCCGAACTCCCAATTCGCCTGTTTAAAGATGCCTTGAAAATATAATCCATCCTGGCTTCTTTCAAGACTTTGCACCAGGCCTGAACCGGTATCGGTTAAATCTCCCGACTGGGTCCGCAAGAGATATTCGCTTTGTATTTTAAAGCCGCGGTCTTTCGATGGTTGCCATTTGTAGGTGAATTCCAGCCCGTACAGCGTCGTATCTCCGGAAAAATCGGAATCGGCGGCGACTGTATCCGTTTTTGTTTTTCCTGTTAAGACCGACGGGCCGAAAAGAATGGTGGAGTTGTCGCCTATATCCAGAGAAGCTTTGACAAACGCCGTATAGGCATGGATTCCACTGGCCGCATCCGAGCCAAACAGCAAGTCGTTATCACCCTGCAGCGCTTCCACGCCGACAATGGCGTAAAAGGGTAAGGGAAGTAAATAGGTGTACTGGATGCCTTTTTCACTGAAGCCCTCATCGCCGATAAATGCCCGGTAAGGAAGGGGGGCATCCACGAAATCCCAGACATGGCTATGTTGGGAATTAAGCCTGCCAAACCCGCTTTTAAACTTGCCTCCCTTGATTTGATGTCCCCGGGGAAGACAGGTGGTGACAAAATATGCTTCTTCCAGTTCGGCGCCGTCGTCGGTGACGGGAATCGTGGCATAGAGATTAAAGAAGGAATCCACCGGCGCATATAGGGCAACTTCCGCTGCCTCCAGATTGAAGCCGTTTCTTCTGTCTATTCCCCGGGTGGTGTATCCGGCTATACTCCGATTCCGGACCTCTTCTGTCGTCAGATTAGATGAGTAGCCATAAGTGTTCAATACCAGGGAGATATTCGGATTGGACATTGCGGCGCCGCCGAATAAACCGGCAGCCTTCGGGGCGGTCTGCACTTCCGTCTGTTTTTCTTTGCTTTCTGGTGCGGCAGCGACTTCGGTCTTCTTATTAATTTCTGCTTTTAATTCATCAATCATTATCTGCTGCGCTTGGATTGTTTCCGCCTGCTTTTTTAAAACATCCTCCAGCGCCCGTATTCTGGATTCAATGTCGCTTTGAGCAAATACATGGCCGGATGTTGCCAGCGAAAAAAGAAGAATAAAAAAAATGAAACCTCTTTTCATACAGGTGTCTCCTTTGTCTTCATTAAGAAAAGACGTCTTTAGGTATTTGTTAATTTTGATAAATTACACAAATAACGCTGCGGGGGGAGCCCTGTTGGAAAAGATGAAAAAAATGGAGAAATGACGTTGAAAAGTTGCTTTCGGCTGCAGAATAAAAACAGCCGCTAAACAAAAAAACAGTGAGACGCCTTCTTCCAGCGCGCCGGAGGACAATACGTTGGCCGTGATGCATACAGGACAATCAAAATGCGCACAATTGTCGTTATGGTGGTGCAATGCCGTGGTAAAAGTTACCACCAGACAGATTGCCGCGGAAAGGAAAATTACTTTTCTGGAAAATTGCGAAAAAAATGTCATCGTCTTTCAACTCATCGTCGGCGTGATGAAAAGTTCTTTCAAGAGCATTGTGAGGCGCAATATAGGTAAGAAATTTCGGCGTGTCAATATGAAACCGGCTGTCTGTAAATTGTTAATTATTGCGACTTATTACGAATTCATCAGATATTGGAAAAATAAGAATGTTTTATTGGAAAATTAAGTCATCAATGATAAGTAAATGAAACAAAAACGAAAAAAGGGAACAAGCAATGGAAGGCATTCTTTTCTTTAAAAAATTATTAATAATCCTGGGCTTTTCCATTCCTGTCATTTACCTTTTCAACAAGGTTAAACTACCTTCCATCATCGGTTTTTTGATTACCGGCATCGTCATCGGGCCTTTCGGCCTGAGGCTGATTGATGACACGGCCGGTATTCAATTCATGGCGGAAATCGGCGTGGCCTTCCTGCTTTTTACCATTGGCATCGAAATTCAGTTTTCCCGCTTCTTAAAAAATTTGTCGGAAATCTTTCTCAGCGGCGGTTTGCAGATATTATGCACTTTTATTGTGGGCATGCTGATCGGCCTGGCAATGCAACTGAGCTTGAATCAGTCTATTTTTGTCGGCTTTATCCTGACGCACAGCTCTTCGGCTTTGATCTTGAAGCTCCTGAAAGACCGCAGCGATGAAGATTCGCCGCAGGGGAAAATTTCCATCGGCGTAATTCTGTCTCAGGATCTGATGGTCGTGCCGATGATGCTGATGATCCCCTTTCTTGCCGGCGGCAGCGGTCCCGACGCCCTGATGATCGTCTGGAAGATGTTAAAATCCATCCTGATCATCGTCGTTATTCTGTCTGCGGCGCGCTATGTGATCCCATTTATGCTGGAGCGGCTGGTCAGCATGAACATGCGCGACGTGCTGGTGATTACTTCCGTAGTTGTGGCCATGGGCATCGCCTGGATCACGGAATCGCTCGGATTGTCGCTGGCCATCGGAGCATTTCTGGCCGGCATGGCGCTGTCCGATACGGATTTTACGCATCAGATCATCAGCGACATCAATCCCTTTCGCGACGTATTTCTTTCGGTGTTTTTTGTCTCTCTCGGTATGATCCTTGATGTTAATTTTCTGCGGGAGCACACCGGCTACATTCTTTTAGTATCTCTTTGTATTATCCTGATCAAGGCCGCTATTGTTTTTGGTTTGGTTAAACTATTGAGATATCCCCTGCGCGTTGCTCTGCTCTCGGGTGTTATGCTCGCCCAGATTGGAGAATTTTCTTTTGTTCTGGCTTCCCAGGGACTGCACCAGAATATAATTTCGGGGTTTGTTTATCAGGGATTCATCGGGGCCTCTGTTTTAACCTTTATCGCCACGCCGCTGCTCGTTTCCCTGACGTATTATCTGCTGGCGAAGAAAAGCATTGCCGAAGGAATCCCGCTTACCGAGAAAAGCAGGCAGATCCAACTGAGCAACCATGCTATCATCTGCGGACTGGGGCTCAACGGGAAAAACCTGATTAAAGTTCTGAAGAACACCGGCATAAATTACGTGATCGTTGATTTGAATTTCAAACACATCAAAGAGGCCAAAGCAAAGGGCGAGAAGAATGTCATCTGGGGAGACGCTTCCAATGCTGAAATTCTGAAACATGCCGGCATTGATTCCGCCCGGGTTTTGGTTATCGCCATTTCCGACCGTTTTTTAACCAAGCGCTGCCTCGACATCGCCAAAAGCATCAAGCCTGATCTGCACGTGATTGTACGGACAAAATATGTCGCCGACATTGACGAATTGGTGAAGCTGGGCGCGGACAATATTATTCCGGAGGAATATGAGACATCGATCCAGATTCTGAGCAGGGTGTTGAGAATGTATCACGTCCCCAACAGTATAATTCTGGCGCAGGGCAACATAATCCGTAATAAGTCTTACGGGGTTTTCCGCGAAGTCAGGTTTACCGAGGAAGCTTTCGAGCAGATCAATCAAATTCTGGCGCAGGGAACAATTGAAACTTTTTATGTGGCTTCCGGAAGTGCGATTATCGGTCAAAGCATTAAAGACCTGGATCTTCGAGCCCGGACGGACGCAACCATTCTCAACATTATCAGGGACAACAAGACAATCACCAATCCCTCCAGTGATTTTGTTTTCCAGGCGGCGGATCAGCTTATTATTTTCGGCAGTCACAGCGCCCTGGATCTGGCCCTGGCCATGCTGGGCGGCGGGGGAACTGAATAAAATATATCGATAAATTATTCCATTTTCAAATCAATGATGCTACCGCGGCGGCAACCACTCCCAACCCCCGCCAGCGGTGGACAGAGGCGACGAGGCGTATTATACATACATACGTTGAGGAAGCCGACGACAACGCCAACAAAGGTAGCGCTTGATTTGGAATTGGAATTAGAGCATCAGCTTGTTGAGCCGTTTAATCAGCGACTGCGCGGGGGCAAAGTCACTTTGAATGTTCAGAGCTTTTTCGCAGTCGGACAGACACTGGCTGTAGAGTTTCATTTCATAAAACGTTTGGGCGCGCCCCCAGAAACCGTCAATCTGGCTGGGGTTAAGGGAAATGGAGCGGTCGTAGTCATCCAGCGATCGTTCATAGCGTTTTAATACCCGAAACGTCAGACCGCGATTATTATGACTACGGATATTTTCCGGATCGTAGTCGATGGATTTGGTAAAATCGCGGATTGCCCGGTGATAATCGGACAGACCGAAATAGGCCATGCCGCGGTGATTGTAAATAAGCGATCTGATGGAATCCTTCATCTTTAAACGCAGGATAAACGTATAAATTTCAATGGCTTTTTCCAGGAACCCCCCACTGTGGGCCTCCAGGGCCGCCAGCATGGCTTTGTCCAGATTTGCTTCTCCCCGGACTACGTCGAATTCACTATGAAATACATGCTGCTTGTCGTTTGTCTGCAGATCTTCCAGGTTTTTGTCGATGTTGGGCGTAAAGGCCAGCTTGGCCTCGACACTCTGACGGCGCTTGCGGTCCTGCTCCCGGATTTCCTTTTGGTAATCCCGGATTTCCTGAAAGATCAGGTCGGAAAGCGCCAGCGTAGCGTTGAGAGAGGCGAGCTTGCGCCGAACCGATTTAATCGGCAGAGTGATATCCGACTTGTAAATCAGTTCATGTTCCACTTCCGCCCACGCATCCTGCAGGATCGTGCGCAGTTGTACTTCGCAGACATCAGAGGTATACGGCAGCTTGCTTTCCCGGCCCAGAGGATCAATTTTAATAAGAAAATGCACAGAGTCGTAACCAAACTCTCCTACGGAGAGACGCGATCCTTTCCTTTCCAGTTCGACAACTTTGAAAACGGTTTTTATCAGATTTTCGATAACTTCCAAATCTTCCAGAAAAGGACATATAATTCTCAGGCCGAGAAAATCTGTAATAGCCGGAGCCTCTTTTTTTTGATGATGACGTAAAATTTTTACCAGTTTGGCAAAATAAGTGTCAAAACGTTTGACGCGGTATTTGATAGTCGGGAAGCTGCCGTGATCTTTCAGAACATTGCGCACCTGCTGATGAATCGACTGCAAAATATCGTCATATGCAGGATAAAGCTCTTCATAAACAGTTTTCAGTTTGCTGCGGTCCAGATTTTCAGGTAACATGAAATTTAATTGATTATGCATAGATTTATTTAGTGCGGGGTAGTTTTACATCCGGGAGGCACAATGTCAAGAAAAATGCGGTTTGCGCTATAATACTTAATTATCAAATAATTACAGAACAAAAGGAGTAAAAGTGTCCACTCATCGGCACTCCGGTTGCCCCGAAATGGTCTGGGGGAAGAGATTGGTCATCTCCATGGTGCTGAACCTGATTATTCCTGCCGTGCAGATTGCCGGCGGAATTATTGCCGGTTCCATGGCTTTAATCAGCGATGCACTGCATAATTTAACCGACTTCGTTTCTCTGGCGATCAATTACGGGGCGCTGGTGATGGGATTACGCGGCCCGACGCATAAACAGACTTTCGGCTACAAACGAGTGGAAATATTCGGCACAGTGATCACCGTGGCCCTGCTTTACGGCGCGGGTTTTTACATTGCGCTGGAGGCATGGCTCAGGTGGCGCGCACCGCAGCCGATTGCCGGCGGGTACGTCATCTGGATCGCGCTTCTCGGCTTCACAGGCAATCTAATTTCCGCTCTGATGCTGCATTCCGGGGCAAAAACTAATCTGAATATGAAAAGCGCCTTTCTGCATATGCTTTCGGACGCGGCAACATCGCTGATTGTAGCTGTTCTGGGGGTGGTGTGGATTTTTAAACCCTGGTTCTGGCTGGATCCCCTGTTTTCCTGGATCATAGTCGCCCTGATCCTGTACGGCGGCTGGGGATTGCTCAAAGAAAGTGTTCTTATTCTTATGAATGCGACTCCTTCCGGAATCGATTTGACTGATATTCAGCAGGCGCTGACGTCGATTGAAGGCATCAACGATATCCATGACCTCCATGTCTGGAATCCCTCCGCGGAAAGCATTGCTCTGGCGGTTCATATCACCGTCGACGACCAGATGTTAAGTCAGGTAGATAAGCTGGCTCAGCAAGTCCGGGAAATCCTGCTGACAAAATTCAATATTGATCATCCGATCCTGCAGTTCGAGTGCGATTCCTGCGGAGATGCCCATCTTCTGTGCAGCGGGAAAAATCCCCCGTATCATCACAAATGAAAACTATTTCATTTCCCGGATAACCCGGCCGGTGCTTAAAAAAGCAAGCCCTTTATTCCCGGACAGATCTTTCATAATGGATTCAATCAGGGGTTCGTTGACCAGCTCGTCTGCTGTCCATTCAACAAGAAAATTGGCGCCGGTTCCGCTCTGATCCGATTGGGGAATGAGGATAATCATCGTTGCGAGCGGATTGATCTTTTGATCTGCTGAAATAAAACTCTTTATAAACTTGCCGTCGGTGTTAAAAAAATCAATTTTTGTGATTTTAATCTGCTTTTTTAAGTCAGTATTGTGAATGGCCAGAAAAGCACTTAAATCAAACTGCGTGGACTGATAGGGAATGTTCGAGTAGACCGGCATGTAGAGCAACTGTCCCCGAAGCTTTCGTCCGCCCGTATCGGGTATTTTGAAAGTTTCGGAATCGAAGGACACAGATGGTGAACTGTTTTCTGTTCTTGATTCCTGATTCTGACAGGATATGGGTGACAAAGATATAAAAAGTAACAAAATGAGGAATATGTGCACATGTTTAGTCATGATGCCCCCGTAAAAAGTTATAAAAGCCGCTATTGATGGAAGGCTCTCCATTTATCTGAACCGGAAAATTTATAAAAGAAGCACTCCTTATTGTCAATCAATCAAGGCAAAATAATCAATGGTGTACGGCCTTCATAGACAAGTTCATTAATCAGGAATTTCCTGAGCACCTGATCAAGAAGCATTCTGGAGCCTCTTTGAATTACAATAAATTCGTTGTGCCTTTCCAGAATCAGATTTTTCAGGCCGACCAGTGCGACATCCCCCTGATAGAGCTCATAAGAGACGTCCCGCGTATCCGTATACAATTCAGTTAATTCCTTCAAATACTTTTCGGCGGAGTCCCGTTCGTCGCTGCGTGTGATGAAGGAGAAGAAAACCATCCTTTTTATTCCTTCGCCTGTGAAATTCAAGAACTTATTGAACTCGAAGATATTCAGGGGGTAGTTTTTTACCACGGCGACATGAACGCATTCCGGGGAGAGGCAAACGGCGTTCTGCGGTACGGCTACAATCAGGTTGTCTATGCCGTCGATTATTTTTACAGTCTGGCTTCCGATAAATATTTTCTTTAGCAACCCTGTTCCTTTTATACCTAAAAACACCAGATCGTTGTAATCCTCCTGGAGCAACTGGCGCAGCAGAACTATTAAAGGCTTTTCGGAAACAAGAGGTTTGGCGGATGTCCCTTCCGGCAGGACAGCCTCTGCGCATTTTTTCAACTTTTCCAGCGCATCCAGATTGGCCAGGGCAGTCAGTCGAATCTTGCTTTCCTGAGGAGCCATGACCGGCAGCAATACTTCGGTGCTGTGAACCAAGAGTATTTCCGCATCCGTTCTTTTACTCCAGTCAGAGGCAAAACGAAGGAGAAACTCAGAATATATCGAGAAGTCAATCAGGACAATAAATCTCTTTTTCATGTTCACCTCCGTCAAGCATAAAATCCTTAAATTTCATCCGCTTAAATCCTATGGCCTGCGGCCTTTGGGTGTAGCGCGGAGCATCCGGCGGGTGACTTCCCGCTGCTTTGCCGTAATACAGGCCGGCTGATCTTCCGTCGTTACATTCACGGACAGGGCCACGCGCCGGAGCGCAATGACTTCACGCAAGTGTAAAAAACAGACCGAATAAATTTATTATTGTTCTAATTCAGTTCTTTTTGTTATGTGCAGCTCTTCGTTAGATGATGTGATAATACTGATTTCTGCTTATTGTTTCTGATATTTACAACACATTCCGCCTGAATAGTCAACGCTCTAGTTATGCGCGAAATTTTATTTATGCGCTGCAGGACGCCGGTCGTCCGCTTCTTGTGAAGCCGGTCTTTGCCGCACCTTCGTTTCCGGGGTATGTGATTTATTCGTGGACAAAGCCCGCTTTCCGCCGGGCGCTTTGGAAGGGAAGGGGTTGTGCCGTCCTGATTCATACGCTGATTGCATTCGTCGTAAACTTAAAATTACAAACCAGCAGGTCAATCTGACCGGTTACCTGCAATCGCTGGCAGCGCCGGAAGCGCTTTCTCGTCCCGAAGAAAGCAGATAAAATTTCAATGGTTGTCGCCGGCATTTCTTTCTTTGCGCCCGGAAAGAGCAGGCGGCTTCGTGCCGCTCAAACGGTATAATTTCAATCTTGTTTTACCCGTTAATTTCTGGTAGTCCACAAAGCGCGGACATAAAGATGAAAGAAATTCTTACAGTTTCACAACTTAACGGTAATATCAAAGACCTTCTCGAGGAAGTGTTCGGTTTTGTCTGGGTCGAAGGCGAAATATCCAATCTGCGCCGACCCCAGTCCGGCCACACCTACTTTACGCTGAAGGATGATAAAAGCCAGATTCGGGCTGTTTACTTTAAACCTTTCGGCAGACCGAAGTATCAGCCGGCCAATTTTGAACTGGAAGAAGGTCTGAGCGTGGTATGCCGGGCGCGTCTGAGCGTCTATCTGCCGCGCGGCGAATATCAGTTAATCGTCGAATCAGTGGAACCGCGCGGCGTTGGAGCGCTGCAGAAGGCTTTTGAACAGCTCAAAGCCCGGCTTGCCGCCGAGGGTTTGTTCGACGAACGGCATAAAAAAAGTATCCCTTTTCTGCCGCAAAAAATAGGTGTTGTCACATCACCCACCGGTGCGGTAATAAAAGACATTCTCCATGTGACCCTCCGCCGTTTTCCCTTCGTAGACATACTGATCGCGCCGGCCCGTGTGCAGGGGGCGGAGGCGGCAGAGGAAATAATTCAGGCTTTAAGGAAATTGCATGCTGCCGGCAATATCGATGTCATCATCATTGCCCGCGGGGGCGGTTCGCTGGAAGATCTTGCACCCTTCAATGACGAGGCGTTGGCGCGGGAAATTTTTCGCTGCCGAATTCCTGTGATAGCGGCGGTCGGTCATGAAACGGACTTTACGATTTGTGATTTTGTTGCAGATCTGCGGGCGCCCACTCCGTCCGCCGCTGCGGAACTGGCGGTTCCTGATGCCGCGGAATTGACCGCAAAAATGCGGGATTTGCAAACAAGACTTCTCCGTGGCTGCCGGCGTCTTGCCGCCGACAAGCTTTCGCACATCAGCGAATTGCAGGAAAGGCTGAAAAATCCCCGTCTTATTTTAATTGACCTGCAGATCCACCTTGATGATTTACAGGAAAGATCACAGGGAGCCTGGCGGCGGACAACGCAATCCCTGAGCAATGGAATCCGGCAAATGGAGATCCGGCTGCAGCACCGTAATCCGAAGGACATCGTTGCCGAGAAAAGATTTTTATTGAATAATTACCAAAAGGATATACTAAATAGTTATAATAATATACAGACGGCTTGCAAAGAACGGCTGCAGAAGAATCTGGCGCTGCTGAATTCCCTGAGCCCGCTCAATGTTCTGGAAAGAGGCTACAGTATTACGCGCAGTTTCGCGACCGGTGGAATTATCAGGGAGGCGGCGCAGTTGGAATGTGGTGAGGCGGTGAATGTTCAATTGTCAAAAGGCGGTTTTCAGGCTAAAGTCGAGAAGATATATGCGGAGTAAAAATGGCTAAAGAAAAATTTGAAGACGCGTTGAAAAAATTGGAAGATATCGTAAAAAAAATGGAAGCCGGTGATCTGCCGCTGGAGGAAGCGCTCAAATCTTTTGAAGAAGGAATAAAACTGATAAACTTTTGCCAGTCCAAATTGAATGAGGCCGAGCAGCGCGTCGAACTACTTCTGGGAAACGAGAATTCCCTGCAGACAAAAAAATTTGATGGAGAAAACGGTGTTTAAAGACATGGATTCATTCCTGGAAGCGTACTTGCGGGACAGGCGCAGAATCGTCGAAGAAGCGCTCTTTAAGTATCTGCCGGCGGAAAACAATACGCCGGCGGAAATCTACAAGGCTGTCCGCTACAGTGTTTTTGCCGGCGGGAAGCGCATTCGGCCGATCCTCTGCCTGGCGGCGGTGGAAGCCTGCGGTGGAGATATAGCGTCGTCCATGCCGGTCGCCTGCGCCCTGGAATTGATCCATACGTATTCGCTTATCCATGATGATCTGCCGTCTATGGACAATGATGATTTCCGGCGCGGCAAACCGACCTGCCACAAGGTATTCGGAGAAAATATCGCCATACTGGCCGGTGATGCGCTTTTAACCGAGGCGTTTGTTCTGCTGTCCCAGGCGGAAAAAAATAGTTTGCCGGCGGAAAGACGACTGGCCGCCATTCACGAAATCGCTCAGGCAGCGGGAATCGCCGGAATGGTGGGCGGGCAGACACTGGATGTGCTTTCAGAAAAATCCAGCCCCGATCTGGAAGTGCTTCAGCAGATACACCGGCGCAAAACGGGAGCGCTGCTGCAGGCGGCTGTGGTTTCGGGGGCAATTATATCCGGCGCTCCCCGGGAGAAAATTACGGCGCTTGCCGATTATGGCATGAATATCGGAGTTGCCTTTCAAATTGCCGATGATATTTTAAATGTTGAGGGCGACCGGAAATTGATGGGAAAAGAAACGGGCAGCGACAAGGCGCTCGGCAAGGTTACTTATCCGTCCCTGATGGGGATGGATTATGCCAAACAGGAATTGCAAAATCATGTGGACAAGGCGATTATCTGTCTTGCCGTTTTTGATAAAAGAGCACTGCCGTTGCGGCAGATCGCCCGCTATATTATGGAAAGGAAGTCCTGAGTATTTGTTTTAATGATTATGCCCGTCTTACGTACGGCGTAACTTAATAATATCAGAGGTGTTCGTATTTTGGTCAAACAACAGGAAGCAGCAGACTACAGTATTTTACCCAATATAAATTATCCTGCGGATATCCGCAAACTTAATATCGCCGAGTTGAACAAACTGGCACAGGAAATAAGAAAACTGATCATTGACACGGTGGCGTCTTCCGGCGGCCACCTGGCCTCTTCGCTGGGCACTGTGGAATTAACCCTTGCTTTGCATTACGTTTTTGATACGCCGGAGGACAAGATTGTCTGGGATGTCGGCCATCAGGCGTACGCCCACAAAATTATCACCGGGCGCAAGGATGTTTTTTCCACTTTGCGGACAAAGGGCGGCATCAGCGGCTTTCCCCGGAGGGAAGAGAGCCCTTACGATACCTTTAATGTCGGCCACAGCGGAACTTCCATCTCGGCCGCCACCGGATTTGCTGAAGCCAATTGTCTTAAAGAAAACCACCGGAAAATTGTGGCCGTTATCGGCGACGGATCCATGACCACGGGAATGGCTTTTGAAGGGCTGAACTGGGCCGGTGATCGTAAAAAAGACCTGATCATTGTTTTAAATGATAATGAGATGTCTATTTCCCCCAATGTCGGAGCGCTGTCTTCCTATTTAAACCGCGTAATGACCGGGCATACGGTAACCAGGATAAAGACCGACATTAAAAATTTTCTCAAGGGCATTCCCAGCATCGGCGATCATATTCTCAAATTATCGCAGCAGGTGGAAGAGTCGCTGAAAACTTTTGTTGTGCCGGGTGCGCTTTTTGAAGAGCTGGGCTTTACTTACGTGGGCCCATTGGAAGGCCACACGCTGGAATATCTCATCGACAATTTTAAGAATATCAAAGAATTATCCAAGCCGGTGCTTGTGCATATAATTACTCAAAAGGGCAAAGGATACCGGTTTGCCGAAGAAAAACCGCTCAATTACCACGGCATCTCGCCTTTTAATGTGGAAACCGGCCAGCCAGTTCCTGCGTCTTCGAGCAAACTCTCCTATACGGAGATCTTCGGTAAAACAATAGTCCGGCTGGCGCACGATGACTCCCGCATTTTGGCGATAACCGCCGCAATGTGCGACGGCACGGGTCTGGATCAGTTCAGCCGGGAATTTCCCAAACGTTTTTATGATGTGGGCATCGCCGAGCAGCACGCCGTTACTTTCGCGGCTGGTCTGGCCATTGAAGGCTTTATCCCCGTGGTCGCCATCTACTCGACTTTTTTGCAGCGCGCCTACGACCAGATATTGCACGACGTCTGCCTGCAGAAGCTGCCGGTCGTTTTTGCGCTCGACCGGGCGGGAATAGTGGGAGAGGACGGGGCCACCCATCAGGGAATTTTTGATTACTCCTATTTGCGCTCCATTCCCAATATTGTTGTCATGGCTCCCGCGGACGAGAATGAACTGCAACACATGCTCAAAACCGCCGTTGAATGCAAAAAGCCGGTTTCGTTGCGCTATCCCCGGGGAAAAGGAGTGGGCGTCCCCCTCGAAGACGATCTGAAATCATTGGTCATCGGTAAAGGTGAATTGCTCAGGGAAGGCTCCGATCTCGCGATTTTCGCCATCGGCTCGACAGTCCACCCCGCCCTTGCCGCCGCCCGGCGTTTTGAGGCGGAAGGCGTAAACATAAAAGTAATCAATTCCCGCTTCGTCAAACCACTCGATGCCGAACTGCTGTCGCAAACGGCGTCTCAAATAAAAAAAATTCTGACAGTGGAGGAAAATGTGCTGCAGGGCGGTTTCGGCAGCGCCGTGCTGGAAATGCTTGCGGAAAAAAATATAAATAACATTCAGGTAAAACGTTTGGGTATTCCCGATGAATTTGTGGAACACGCAACTCAGGCCGAATTAAGAGAAAAATACGGCCTTGATGAGGAAGGCATTGTCGGGGCGATAAGGGAGATGATTGCCTGACGGCCTCGTAAAAATCCCCATATGCTGTGTTGCGCTTCGTCCTTCGGCGTTGCGGCGTATGCAATGAAATACGCCTCACTTCTCAGGCCTCGCACGCCTTGCCTCTGGAGATTTTTGCGGGGCCTTCCATTCAGGGGAGAAATAAAAGTATGACCACGAAAAAGATTCGTTTGGATAACATGCTTGTTTTACGCGGCCTCGTTCCTACGGTGGAAAAAGCCCGTGCTCTTATCCTGGCGAGAGCCGTCCGGGTAAATGATGCCTATCCGGACAAAGCTGATTTTCCTGTCGAAGACGACGCACAGATCCATCTCAAGAGTGAAGATAATCCCTACGTCAGTCGGGGAGGCTTGAAACTGCAGGGTGCACTGGCTGAATTTAAACTGGGCGTTGCAGGCCTTACTGCCCTGGATGTCGGTGCATCCACCGGCGGCTTTACCGACTGTCTTTTACAGGCGGGAGCCGGTAAGGTCTATGCCCTGGATGTCGGCTACGGACAACTGGCCTGGAAACTGCGTGAAGACAAGCGGGTTGTCGTTATTGAACGCACCAATATCCGTTACTATGAAGGCGCCGACTTTGATCGATCGCCTGATATCGCCACAATCGATGTTTCTTTCATTTCTCTGAAAAGCGTTCTGCCGGCGGTGATAAGGCTGCTTTCACCCAAAGGAGTTATCCTGGCCCTTATTAAACCACAGTTTGAGGCCCGCAGGGAGGAAGTGAGCAAGCACGGCATTGTAAAAGATATGCAGGTCAGAAAACGAATATTGCAGGAAATCGTTAATTTCAGTAAGTCATCCGGCCTGAAGGTTTTGGGAACTTGTACGTCATCTCTTCTGGGTCCCGCCGGTAATCAGGAGTTTTTTATTCTGGCCAAAAAAACTGCAGCCAATGGAAATTAAACTCGCCAAAACTGCCGGATTCTGCATGGGCGTCCGCCGGGCCGTGGATATTGTGCTGGATATCGCCCAGCATGAGAAGGGCCGCCGCATATATACATACGGACCGTTGATTCATAACCCCCAGACTATTGAATTGCTCAAAAACCGCGGGATAACGCCGGTCGGCAGCATCGACGAAATAAGTGACTGCCACAACTCCGTGCTGATTATCCGGGCGCACGGCATCGCACCGCAGGAAAGAAAAAAAATCAAGGACAGCGGCATCAAAATCATTGACGCCACCTGTCCTAAGGTCGGCTATGTACAGGCGATCATCAAAAAACATACTGCTCTGGGCTATACCGTCATTATTGTGGGCGACAAGGAACATCCGGAAGTCAACGGTCTGCTGGGCTATACCGGTGGACGCGGCATCACTATCGCCAATGCCAAGGAAGTGGAAAGCCTGCCCCGGTTGGATAAGATTTGTGTTGTCGCCCAGACAACGCAGGATTTGAACGATTACAACGACATTGTCCGGAAAATTGCCGAACGGTTTCCGAACACGGTTGTTTTTAATACAATTTGTTCTTCGACGGAGCAGCGGCAGGCGGAAATACTTACTCTGGCCGGTGAAATGGACGCCATTTTCATCGTCGGAGGCAAAAACAGCGCCAACACCAGGAGACTGGCCGAACTCGCCCAAAAACAGAAAACCCCGGCTTTCCATATCGAAACGGCGGAAGAATTGAAAAATATCAATGTCGATTCCTACAAGCGCATCGGCATTTCCGCGGGAGCTTCTACGCCCAACTGGATTATCGACCAGGTAATCGATAAAATTACGGAAGCCAAAGGCCGTAAATTTAAATTGCCGGGCTTTCTGTTTAATATCTGGCTCTGGGCAATCAAAACCGATCTTTACTCGGCAATCGGCGCCGGGTGTCTTTGCCTGGCCTGCATGCTGCTGCAGAGCCTGCCGGTCAACATATCCAGCCCGGCCATAGCCTCTTTTTTTGTCTATGCCATGCATATTATTAACAGACTGGTCAGCCGAAAACCCGGCGGCCTTTTAGACTCGTTCCGGGAGGAAACATATCTGAAACACGAGAAGATATATTTCCTGGCCGCCGCCCTTTCCCTGGCCGCCGCTCTTCTTTTAGCTTTTCGGGACGGCCTGCTTCCCTTCGCCCTGCTGTTCTTTATTTCCCTGACCGGTATTCTTTACAGCATGAAAGTGCTTCTGCCGGGATGGCGTTTTCAAAGTTTGAAGGATTTGCCGGGATCGAAAAACATTTTTATGGCTGCAGCTTGGGGAATAGTAACGGCAATCCTGCCGAAGTTGAATAATGATTATGCTCTTGATGCCGGACTGGCGGTTGCTTTTGTTTTTGCCTTTGGAATTGTTTTTATCCGTTCGGCGATGTCGGATATTCTGGAAATTCAAAGTGACAAACTAATCGGCAGAGAAACAATTCCCGTATTGATCGGCAAGGAACACACGAAAACGGTTTTAAAAATTATGTCATTGATATTGTTGGTTATTATTCTCGCCGCCTATCCGGCCGGCTGGACTTCGTCGCTGAGCTTAATTCTGCCCGCCTGCATTTTATATATATGGATTTGTTTTCAACTTTGTGATAGAAGGTCGGGGCTTTCGGGGGCCCTGATGGAAGGTCTGCTGGAAACAAGTTATGTTATCGTCGGTGCATGTGTTTTCCTATGGTTTGTTCTTTAACAGGCTGTTAAAAAAGGCTCATCTGCAGCGTTACGCTGCAAACCTCATCGCTCAACGTATTTTTATACGCTTCGCGATTCGGTTTTGGCGATGCCTTGCATCTGAACCTTTTTGAACAGCCTGTTAAACAGGGATTTTGAATGCCCTGCTGAACGGGAACAAGTCTTTTGAAGGAAAAGGAGTAACTTTAAATGATGATAAAAAGATTATTCGCAATATGCTCTTTAACTATGCTGATCATCTCGCTGGCGGCCTGTGGCGGCCTGCGTTTTTCCCAGGTTTCACCCGAAGCTGCAGATTTTCACCCGCGAAAAATAGCCGTTTTTCCGGTGGAAATGGCCGGAAACGATAAGGAAGCAAAGAGTGCGGTAGAAAAGATTGTGGCCAGAGCGCTGGCGGATCAGAAATGGTTTTCCGGCATAACTGATACGGACAGTCTAAACCGGCGGCTTCTGGACAATGAAGAATTACATAAAATAATGAATGATTATCTTTCCAAGCTACGGACGGTTAATTTTTCCGATCCCGATTTAAGCAGAAAAATTGGTGATATCATGGATGCCGACGCTTTTCTGCTGGTCTCCGTTGACATCTGGCAATATACTCTGGAGAAGGAAGATAAGGTAGCCAAGGTCGGTTTGGGAATGCAATTATATGAGGCTGCAACCGGCAAATTAATGTGGAAAGCGGGGCACCAAATAACGAAAAGTTACATTCTGATAAAACCTGAGTTGCCCGATGTAGCCCGTGATGTGGTTGAGAAGATGGTCGATTATCTGCCGCATTGAATTAGAATAACTAGAGGAGGGAGAATAATCATGAAAGAACGGGTACAAAAAGCGATAGATACCATTCGTCCAAGTCTGCAGGCTGACGGCGGTGATGTTGAACTCGTCGATGTCAGCGCAGACGGAGTAGTCAAAGTAAGATTAAGAGGCGCCTGCAGTGGTTGCCCGATGTCACAGATGACTTTAAAGATGGGAATAGAAAAGATAATCAAAAAAGAAGTACCGGAGATCAAGGAAGTACTTTCCGTTTAAATGCTGCCCGGCAGTATTTCCGGCGGAAAAAATCAGATGAAAAGGAGATCGAGATGGCGTATGTAATTACAGATGACTGCATTGCTTGCGGCTCATGCGAAGATGAGTGCCCAGTAGAAGCGATTTCTGAAGGCGATGACAAATATGTAATAGATCCAAGTCTTTGTACTGATTGCGGAGCATGTGCGGATCAATGTCCGGTGGAAGCAATTATTCCCGGAGACGAAAAATAAATTATGTATAAGAGCAACGGATAAATCCATCGATATCAGGTGGATTTATCCAAAGTCTTCCTTTTTATAATTAGAAACCGTCCTTACATACTACAATTTAAATTTCTTTTTTAACAAGATAAGTTCCTGTTTTCAGCCGCAGAGCCCGAATCCCGCGTCAGAGCGAGAGGTTTGTATAGATGAATAAATTAATCACCTTCGAGGGTATCGAAGGGTGCGGAAAATCAACACAGATGAAGCTCGCCGCAAGTTACCTGACGGAAAAGAATATTCCTCTTTTAATCACCCGGGAACCTTCGGGGACTGATATCGGCCGTAAAATCGGCGACATCCTTTTTAACCGCGGTCATCACCACATGTGTGCGGAGACAGAGGCCTTCCTCTTTTGCGCAGCGCGGGCGCAGCATGTCCGGGAGAAAATCATGCCCGCCCTCAACCAGAACAAAGTAGTTTTGTGCGATCGCTTTTCCGATGCCACATACGCCTATCAGGGCGCGGCCCGCGGCCTCAGCATAGAACTTATCAAATTAATCAACGACTACTCTTCGCTGGGCATAAAGCCGACCTTAACCCTGCTGTTTGATCTGCCGGTGGAAGAGGGGCTGCAAAGAGCGACGGATCGGGATAATCTTTTACCGGATGCTTCAACCACTGACCGGTTTGAAAAAGAAAGCCTGGATTTCCATAATAAAGTTCGCCGGGGCTACCTGGATATCTTAAAGAATGAACCAGAGCGCTTCCGCCTGATTGACGCGGCGCGCGGCATCGATGCCATTCAGCAGGACGTCAGGCGGTATATCGATGAATTTATAGAGTTGTGTAATGGAGAGAAAACCGGTTATGTCTTTCCTTGATATCTACGGCCATGAAAGGCAAATAGCAATTCTGAAAAAAGCTATCGCTCAGAAGCGCGTCGGTCATGCTTATCTTTTTTCCGGAATCAACGGCGCCGGCAAAAGGACTCTGGCGGGCGAGTTCGCCAAGGCGTTAAACTGTGAACGCGCGGACACTTTGCATGATGCCTGCGAAAAATGTTCCTCCTGTCTGAAGGCCCGGCATGCCAGCCATGCGGATATTATTTCTATCGCCGCCGAGGGGCAGTTTATCCGGATAAACGCGATTCGTGAAATTCAGGAGCGGATGAAATTCAAGCCTCTCGAAGGAGGATGGCGGGCGGTAATCATCGACGACGCCGATAAAATGAATGACCACGCAGCCAATGCTCTTTTAAAAACGCTGGAAGAACCATCGGCCGCAAACATATTAATTCTGGTCAGTTCGAGGCCTTACAGTCTGCCGGCGACGATTGTTTCCCGCTGCCGGCACATGCGCTTTAATCCGCTGCCGGCAACCGTCGTCTCCCGTTTTCTCGGTGAGCAGAGAGGAATGGATGGGCAGAAAGCCTCCCTGCTGGCGGGGCTTTCCGGTGGCTCGATGGGCCGGGCGCTCGAACTGGATCAGGAAGATATCGCCGCCTACCGGGCGGAGATTATGCAGCTGCTGATGAAGGCAAAAAAGGATGATCCGATCAGTTTACTGAATCTGGTCTCCAATTTCGGCCAGGACAAGAAGAAGATTCAGCAGGGAATGGATATAATCAGCTCCTGCTTCCGCGACGCCCTCATTTTAAAGGAAACTCGCAAAGCGGAAATGCTGCTCAATGCAGATCATCCGTCTTTCATCAATACACTGGCCCGGAGACTGTCGGGTGAGCAAATTCTTCAGAACATTTTTCTCGTTGCCCGGGCATGGGGAACAATAGAACTCAATGTCAACAAAACATTGACATTGGAAACAATGGCATTTAAACTCAACATTTAATTTAAGTTGAAGGAACATATAGTGTTGACAAACATAATCGGAATCAAATTTAAAATCGAAGGCAAAGTTTACAATTTCAATGCCGGCGATCTTATCCTGCATAGAAATGATCAGGTAATCGTCAATACGGAAAACGGCCTGTCCCTCGGTGTTGTCGCCACCGATGTCAAGAGATCTGAAGAGCACGAACTGCCGCCTAATCTGAAAGCGGTTGTCCGCATGGTCACGGAGGATGATTTACGGATTAAGGAAGAAAACAAACGGCTGGAAGAAGATGCTAAGAAGTTTTGTCTGGGCAGAATTAAAGACAGGCGGCTGGCCATGAAATTAATCACGGTGGATTATCTTTTTGACCGCAGCAAAATCATATTTTATTTCACCGCCGATACCAGAATAGATTTCCGCGAGCTGGTCAAGGATCTTGTCCAGAAATTCAAAACCCGCATCGAGCTTAAGCAGATCGGAGCGCGACAGGAAGCCAGCATTATCAAGGGAATAGCCATATGCGGACGGCCTATTTGCTGCGCCGGCATTCTGCAGAATCTGGAACGTGTAACTGTGAAAATGGCAAAGGAGCAGAGTATGTCGCTCAACCCGGAAAAAATATCCGGTTTGTGCGGCCGCTTGATGTGCTGTCTTTCTTTCGAGCGTGAATGTTACGCCGGCGCCAAAAAAAGTTCGAATGCCTCCAAAGCGGGTGGCAACGGCAATTCACACAACCCTTCACCTGACGGCAAAAAGATTTCCGCTCCGGGAAAGACAGGCGAAGCCGGCAATTCCGATTCTTCTAACATTTGACTAAGAAAGGTCTTTAGTAACATGTCCGAAGCGTTTTATATTACAACACCGATTTATTACGTTAATGCATCGCCGCACATCGGCCATGCCTATACGACAATAGTTGCCGACGTGCTGGCCAGATATCATCGCATGGCCGGCGTGGAGACGTTTTTTGTCACCGGGACCGACGAGCACGGCGATAAAATAGCCGAAGCGGCGCAAAAGGCGGGGATTACCCCGAAGGAATATGCCGACAGCATCAGCGCCCAGTTTCGCAGCCTCTGGCCTGAACTTGCCATAACCAACGATTATTTCATTCGAACAACAGACAAGAACCACATCGCAACCGTTCGTTACATTTTGGAAAAGGTTCATGCGGCGGGCGATATTTATTTCGGCCAGTACGAAGGTTATTACTGCGTCGGCTGTGAACGCTTTTACATGGAAAAGGAACTGGTGGACGGCAAATGCCCCGATCATCAAACGACGCCCGAGCATCGCAAGGAAAGCAATTATTTCTTCCGCATGAGCAACTATCAGAACTGGCTGATTGATTATATCAACGAGCATCCGGATTTCATCCGTCCGGAAAGATATAAAAACGAAGTGCTGGCGTTTTTACGCGAACCGTTGGAAGATCTCTGCATATCCCGTCCCAAAACCCGGCTGGAATGGGGCATTACCTTACCTTTTGATGAAAACTATGTGACTTACGTCTGGTTCGATGCCCTGATTAACTACGTGACGGCGCTGGGTTACCCTGATGGCGAAAATTTCCGCAAATTCTGGCCGGCGGCCCAGCATCTTATCGCCAAGGATATTTTGAAGCCGCACGGCATTTACTGGCCGACCATGCTGAAAGCCGCGGGCATTGAACCTTACCGCCACCTGAATGTCCACGGATACTGGAATTCCGACGCGAGCAAGATGTCCAAGAGCCTCGGCAATGTCGTCCGCCCCTTGGATCTGAAAGATAAATACGGATTGGACGCTTTCCGCTATTTCCTGCTGCGCGACATGGTGTTCGGACTGGATTCCAATTTTTCCGAAGATGCTTTTGTGCAGCGGCTGAATTCCGACCTGGCCAATGACCTGGGAAATCTGGTCAGCCGCTCGATTACCATGGCCGTCAAATACTGCGACGGCAAGGTGCCGCAGACGAGCGAGGAGAACTATGACGATCGTTTAATTCAAGCCGCCTCGCGCGCGGTGGAGGAGATGAAAAGTTGTTTCGCCGAGATGTCCCTCCAAAAGGCATTGATTGCCGTCTGGGAGTTCATCAACATCACCAACAAATACATTGTGGAAAAAGAGCCCTGGACGCTGGGAAAGGACCCGGCCGCAAAAGAAAAGCTTATCGCCATTATGTACAATCTGCTGGCGTCGCTGCGGGCCGTAGCGGTTCTTATTTCTCCGTTCATGCCGCAGACGGCGCAGAAAATATTGCTTCAGATCGGCGCCGGCGATTCAGAAAAACTCGATCTGAGCGGCCTGCTCGATTGGGGGACATTGCGCGCGGGAAATCCATTAACTCGAGGAGAATCTTTATTTCCACGCATAGAAAAGGATAAAAAGATGACGACAACAGGGCAGGAAAAACCCGCAATTGATTTAAAACCGGAAATTGAATACGATCATTTCGCCCAGGTGGACTTGCGCGTGGCGACAATTCTGGAAGCGCAGATGGTTCCCAAATCCAACAAACTTGTCAAACTTAAAGTGGATATCGGCGAAGAGAGGACTATTGTCGCGGGCATCGGCAAGGATTACAAGCCGGAAGAACTGGTGGGGAAGAAGATTGTAATTGTAGCCAATTTGAAGCCGGCCAAGTTGATGGGAGTAGAATCGCGCGGCATGCTGCTGGCGACCGACACCGCCGAAGGTCTGACTGTTCTGGCTTTCGACCGTGAACCGAAAACAGGGGCCAAAATTCGTTAGCATTAGTAGGCGATAGGGCATTCAGGAGTTGCTGAAAAACAATCATTTTACAGGCTGAAGACCGAAGGTGTTATTTTTTACCTTCAGCCTTCAGCCTTTTACCTTTAGCCTTGAACCTTGATATCCTATTTCCTTAAAAGTTGTTCAAATACGGCAGCTTCAAAGCCGTCAACCGCCTGCCCTTTAACATAAAAGAACGGAACGGACCTGATGCCGATCTGGGCGGCCAGTCTTTTGTATGTCTTGATGGTTTCATCTACTTGTGCGTCTTTGCAGGCATTCAGCTTTGCATTATTATCCAGTTTTCCCGTCATTACATCGTCAAATGTTTTTGCTTTATTGGCTGAACATAGAATGTGCCGGATCTTCTTTTCCGAACGCAAAGACAGCGGATAGAAGAAGACATAAGTGGTTACATCTTTCCGACGGGTAAAATATTTATAAGATTCGCGGCAGTGGAAGCAGTCCGGATCCAAAAACTCTACGACGCTGTTTTTCCCGTTGCCGATTTTCAGAGCATTTTCCAATGGAAGCTTCGCCATTTTCGGTGCCATCTTCTTTAAGTAACTTTCCCGCGTTATGCTGAATCCATCTTTGGTAACTATATTGCCGTAAATTAATAAATTTGCTTTCGGTGCATAATAAAAAAGCTGATTTCCCGTATATACTTCGTATAAACCCGCGATAGGTGTCGGCATGATGCTTTCGAAAGTTCTGTCGGGAAAGTTTTTCTTAAATGTTTCTTCCGGGGAGAGACTTTTTGCCGTCGCAAAGGCCGGTAATACCAAAAACACAAACAACACAAAAAGACATAATCGTTTCACTGAGCTCCTCCTTAAAAAATTATCAATGTTTATAGTACTTTCTATCTTTAACTGTCAAGAATAACAATTGCCGGTGCGTCTTTCTTTTCTTGAGACCGGATAGTTTTCGACTTTTTCTAATTCTTTTCCCGGTAGATGGCAATACTGCGGAAACATCTCCGGCTCGATACCCTGTTATGCGGGCCGGTGTCTGTATTCGATTCCATACCATAAAATCACCGCACAATACTACTTGACGCTTTTGCACAATTTCCCTATTCTAAAATAAGTTTATGCAACCTGGGCGACTCAATGATTGAAAATTTACTGGGCAACTTGCACTTATATTTAGAGAGCTCCGTGCTGCTGGCGTTCCTGGCGGCTTACTGCGGGGGCGTTCTGGTCGGATTTACTCCCTGTACATATCCTCTTATTCCTGTAACCGTCGGATTTATCGGAGCACGGGGATCGTCCTCCAGATTGCGCGGCTTCCTGCTCTCCCTGTTTTATGTTCTCGGGATGGCTGTAACCTATTCGGTCATGGGAGCCGCAGCTGTCTTATCCGGCAGAATTTTCGGCCAGCTGCAGACAACGCCGTGGACATATTTTATCATGGCCAATTTGTGCATTATCATGGGACTGGCGATGATGGATGTCTTTAGCATCTCTCTGCCCGTTCCGCAAAAGCTCATCAAACTGACCGGCAGCCGTAAGAAAAAAGGATTTTTCAGCAGCTTCCTGATCGGCGCTACATCCGGCGTCATCATCGGCCCCTGCACGGCGCCGGTGCTGGCTGTTTTACTGGGGTTTGTAGCCATGCGCACGAATCTGGCTCTGGGTGTAAGTCTGCTTTTTGTTTTTGCTTTCGGTATGGGCACTTTGCTGATGATCGTCGGAACTTTTGCCGGCCTGATCGCCTCTCTGCCCCGTACGGGAATATGGATGACTAAAATAAATTTTATCTTTGGTTTGATATTGATCGGCGCAGGGGAATATTTTCTCTTTACCGCCGGCACTCTTTACTTTTAACAAGACAGGAAGAAAATGAAAAAAATTTGGACAATACTATTGACGTTCGTGTTGCTGATATGCCTTCCGGCGAGTTCTTCACTGGGGCAAAACATTCCCGGCGCTCCCTTTAAAACAGTGAATTCCGAAGCCCCCGATTTTTCGTTGAAAGACCTCAATGGTAAAGTTTTCAAATTAAAAGCTCTGCGTGGCAAGCCGGTTTTGATTTTTTTCGGCACGACCTGGTGCCCTTCCTGCCGCAAAGAGCTGACTTCGTATAAAGAAATATATCAAATCTATTCTCAACGCGGATTGGAAATCGTCTACATTAACATCATGGAACCGCAGGCAAAAGTGGCCAGATTTGCTAAAGCCAATTTGCTTCCGTTTCGAGTTTTACTGGATATAGACGGTGCAGTAGCCTCCGACTATTCGGTGGTCGGCGTTCCGACGTTAGCTTTAATTGATAAAAGGGGTAAATTTATCAAAATAACTCACTCGACAATGGATTTGCCTTTGAAAAATCTTTTTCCCGCTAAATAGTGAAATAAATTATAGATGCAAAGGGTGTTAAATGATTGTTATCCGCCGCGTTTCCCGGAGAGTCGGACAAGTCCACGCAGCAATGAGAAAGGCAAGCTATGAATGCAATTGACTGGCTCCATACTTTTACTCGGTCGCGTCAGGACCGTTGGATTGGCGGCGTCTGCGGCGGTCTGGGCAAACATACACCAATTCCTTCCTGGACCTGGCGTCTGCTGTTTACTTTGTCCGTACTCATCTGGGGCACAGGTTTATTAGTATACATTCTTCTTTGGATATTTGTGCCGGAAGAACCGGAAATCAAAGACATCCAGCCGGCGGTATAATTCCCGGGAAGGAAAAGGCATAGCTGATTGATACGGATTAAAATAGATAATCTGGCTGTAGATGAGTATCAGCCGGAAGTTGTAAGGTATCTTTACCCTTTGCTGTTTATTCACGGCGCCGGCGGCACAAGTGAATATTTGAAAAATTACCTGCAGTTTTTTGCCGGAGCAGGATGGCCAAGTTATGCCATCAATCTGCGCGGTCATCACCCTTCGGACCGTGAAGATGCTTTGGAACAAACGACCATTGAAGATTACGTCGCGGACGTAAAAAAGGTAATGCGGGATTTAGCAATTGAAAATTGCGCCTTGATCGGACACAGCATGGGTGGATTAATTGCCCAGAAAATAGCCATGCAGTTTAAGTCCATAAAAGCACTGATTACCATTTCCAGCGCTCCTCCTTTCGGCGTTACGCCGGAAATGAATAATGATTTGTCCTATCCGGGAACAATCATGAAATCCCTGTGGGAATTAATGAGTTTTAAACCGATAACGACGGCTTTTGTGGCGGAAACAACACTGCTCAACAACATCGACGAAAACGAAAAAGAAGAAATCTTCCGCATGTTTGTTGCTGAATCGTTGATGGTCGGTTATCAAATAGCCCAGGGCGTGTTCATTAAACCGGCTGACATAAAATGTCCCAAACTGGTTATCGGCTGTAAACTTGACGCCATTGTTCCGGAATCAATGGAACAAAAATTAGCCGGATTTTTGCATGCCGATTATATCTCTTACGAGCAATTTGCCCATCTACCTATGCTGGAGAAAGGCTGGGAGCAGTCGGCAAACGATATTGCCCAATGGCTGCAAAACAACGTCGCAGACGCGACACAAAATTGAAAGGATAAACCATGAAACTGACAGACGATATTTACGTTTATGAGTGGACGAATTATTTCGACAACAACTGCAACAGCTTCTATATCGGCGGTGGAATCAACGCCCTTGTAGATCCGGGCCTAACCCGTTATCTGCCCAATCTTTTGGAGCGGATGGCGGACGACGGCATCAAAAGGGAGGACATCGCCTACGTAATCAACACCCACTCGCATCCCGATCATTTTCAGGCTTCCGAGATGTTTGATCCCGAAGAGGTAAAAATAGCGTTGCATCCGCAAGAACTGCAATTTTTAAAAGGAGTCGGCGGTGATCTCTACGAACTTTTCGGCATCAGCGCTCCCGAACTGCAAATAAATTTTCCGCTGGAGGAAGGCGATGTCGCCATAGGCGATCACATATTTAAATGCATCCTTGCCCCCGGCCATTCTCCCGGTTCCATCGGGCTCTACTGGCCGGAACGGAAAGCTCTCTTCTGCGGAGATGTTATCTTTGCCCAAAACGTCGGGCGCACCGATTTCCCCGGCGGCAGCAGCGCGCTGCTGAAAAAGAGCATCATTTCTTTCGCCCAGTTGGATATCGAATTTCTTTTGCCGGGGCACATGGGGATTATCGCCGGCAAAGATAAAATCCGGAAAAATTTTGAAATCATCATTCAGCACATTTTACCCTATATTTAAATATCGAAGCAACGTGTCGCGTTGGGAGGTTATCGGCAATGGCAAATGAAGGCAACAAGGTTATTTACTCCATGATCGGGGTAAGTAAAATCTATGATAAAAAAACGGTGCTCAAAGACATCTATTTATCTTATTTCTATGGAGCCAAGATCGGCGTCCTCGGTTTAAACGGGTCGGGCAAAAGTTCCCTGCTCAAGATACTGGCCGGTGTGGATAAGGATTTCCTGGGCGAGACCATTCTTTCCGCAGGATTTACCGTGGGATACCTGGAGCAGGAACCACAACTGGACGAAAATAAAACAGTCCGGCATATTGTTGAGGAGGGCGTGCAGGGCACGGTCGATCTCATCGAAGAATACAACAAAATCAACGAGCAGTTTGCCGAGCCCATGTCCGATGATGAAATGGCCGAATTATGCAACAGGCAGGCCGCTGTCCAGGAAAAGCTCGACGCCCTCGATGCCTGGGATATCGATTCCCGGCTGGAAATGGCGATGGATGCCCTGCGCTGCCCGCCGGGCGATACGAATGTATCCGTTCTTTCCGGCGGTGAAAAACGGCGCGTCGCACTCTGCCGTCTGCTTTTGCAAAATCCCGATATTTTACTGCTGGATGAGCCGACCAACCATTTGGATGCCGAATCCGTCGCCTGGCTGGAGCATCATTTACAGCAATATGCGGGCACCGTTATCGCCGTTACCCACGACCGCTATTTTCTCGATAATGTCGCCGGTTGGATTCTGGAGCTGGACCGCGGCCAGGGCATTCCCTGGCAGGGCAACTACTCGTCATGGCTGGAACAAAAGCAAAACCGGCTGAAGAACGAAGAAAAAGTGGAAGGACAAAGAATCAAAACTCTCGAACGCGAACTGGAATGGATCAGGATGTCTCCCAAGGGACGCCACGCCAAATCCAAAGCCCGCATTAAAGCCTACGAGGAACTGCTGGGACAGAACCAGGAAAAGGAATCGGGAACCCGCGAAATCTTCATCGCTCCCGGCCCGCGCCTTGGCGATCTTGTCATTGAAGCGCAGAATGTATCCAAGGGCTTCGGCGATAAATTGCTGATGGAAGACATGTCTTTCTCTTTGCCGCCCGGCGGCATAATTGGCGTCATCGGTCCCAATGGAGCCGGAAAGAGTACGCTTTTCAAAATGATCACCGGCCAGGAAAAACCGGATGCCGGAACATTCCGCATCGGCGAGACGGTGAAGCTGGCTTATGTTGATCAGAGCCGCGACACTCTTGATCCCGACAAAACAATCTGGCAAATGATCTCCGACGGACAGGAAACAATCGCCATAGGTGCAAGAGAGATAAATTCCCGCGCCTACGTTTCCCGCTTTAATTTCTCCGGCACCGATCAGCAAAAGAAAGTCGGCGCACTTTCCGGCGGTGAACGCAACCGCGTGCATCTGGCCAGAATGCTCAAAGAAGGCGCCAACGTCATTCTGCTGGACGAACCGACCAACGACCTGGATGTCAATACGCTGCGCGCGCTGGAAGATGCGCTGGAAAATTTCGCGGGCTGCGCTGTGGTCATCAGCCATGACCGCTGGTTTTTGGACAGAATCTGCACGCACATCCTGGCCTTCGAAGGAGAAAGCAAAACCCTCTGGTTTGACGGCAACTATTCGGAATACGAAGCGGACCGCAAACAGAGACTGGGCACGGCGGCAAGCCAGCCGCACCGGATCAAATACCGCCAGTTGACCCGCATCTGATCGTTACGGCGCATGAAGAGGGCGCATGGAAATGAAGAAATTTGTTACATTCTTTTTTAAAGGCATATTAATCCTTGTACCTATAGTTTTAACCATCTACATCGTGGTGATTGTTTTCCAGCTGACGGACAGCATCCTGGGACGCTACTTTGTGGCGCTGGGAATAAACATTCCGGGGTTGGGCCTGCTGACGACAATCGTCCTGATAATCCTGGTGGGGTTTTTGGGAACTCAGGTGGCAAGCGGGCGTATTTTTAATTATATCGATGGCCTCTTCGGCAAACTTCCCCTGATAAAAATCATCTATAATACCATCAAAGACATCATGAACGCTTTACTGGGCAGAAAGAGCTCGTTTGCCAAAGTAGTAATGATAGATCTTCCCGGAGGCAATGATATTAAGATTTTAGGTTTTATAACAAAAGAAGATCTGGAGATTTTCGGTCTTAAAGATCATATAGCGGTCTACATTTTACAAAGCATGCAGTGGGCCGGATTCACCTTGCTGGTGCCCAGGTCCCAGGTGCAGGAACTCGATGTTAAACCCGATGAAGCATTAAAGTTTATTGTTTCCGCCGGCATCAGCGGCAACAGAAACTCTCTTAAATGATGATATTTTCAAATTGATAATCAGTTTGCCCACAAAATAGCAAAGGCAGAGCCAATCGCCCTGCCTTTGTTAAAATACACCTGAAAAAAATAAAGATGCGCATTGAATAATATCGATGATTAAACTTCTGGCAAATCGCAATTTTATATTTATTCTGGCCATAACGCTGGGGCTACTGCTGCCCCAACCGGCGGAATGGACGAAAGTGCTGATGCTGCCCGCACTGGCTTTAGTCATGACGCTGGCCACCATCAACGTTCCGAATAACTACTTCCTGAATCCCCGTTCCATCCTGAAACCATCACTGGCCGGACTATTTATGAGTTACGTCGTTCTCAGCGGCGCTCTGCTGATTTTATCGGCCTTGCTGATTACCGATAAAAATCTCTGGATCGGCTTTGTCCTGATCGCGGCAGTCCCGCCGGCGGTCGCTGTAATTCCTTTCACGGCCATTCTTGATGGCAATGTTTCCTACACTCTGTCCGGAACAGTGGCAGCCTACGTTGCCGCCTTGTTGCTGATGCCGTTCTTTTTCTGGCTGTTCATGGGTGCTGCCTTTGAGGATCCGTACAAGCTCGTGAAGATAATGCTGCTCTTGATTGTTTTGCCGCTGCTCTTATCACGGGGGATTCTCTGCTTCAACTGGCAGGACAGATTGTCTCCCGTGCGCGGGCTGCTGACCGACTGGGGATTTTTTATCGTCCTGTATTCCATGATCGGTGTGAACAGAAATTTGATTTTCAGTAATCCCCTGACTGTTGTCCCCATAGCCGGAATCGTAATCGGCACGACTTTTCTTCTGGGCCGGCTTATTCAAATAATTTGCGGTCTTTGCAGGGTCGACAAGAAAAATGTAATCAGTCTCGTTCTTCAGGGCACGATGAAAAATCAGGGTATTGCGGGAGGGCTGGCGATTGCGCTTTTTGAAAAAGAAGCGGCCCTGCCCTCAGCAATTTACAGCATTTTTATGATTCTTTATATCATTTGGCTGGACTGGCGAAAACAAAAGGCACTGCAATAATTGTGAATTCTTAACACTTTATGGCTGTTCCCGCCATGCCTGTCGTCTGTGCGGGCGACAATTTATAAAGATGATTTTTTAAATAAATTAGTTGCCGGTTGATAAACTCAGTTCTTTCTGCTTTTTTTGCTCGCCTTGCCGCTTTTACCGGAGCCGGTTTCTTTGCGACTGCTTTTTTTCTTTGCCGGTTCCAGGGGCGTATTTTCTTGGCGAAGTTTCGCACCGTATTGCCGCAGGATTTCAACAGCGGCGGGCAGCATGATGAACAGCATTTCCATCACTTCGTCGGGGCTTTTTGCCGGTAGGCCGGGTATTGGTTCATATATTCCCACTCTTTCTTCGGGGACGGCAATGGTGGTAATGATGCTGGAACTGTCTATCACCTTCTGCATATCACTGGAGATTTCTTTCTTATTGACATTTTCGTATTCCTTCGAGATTCTCCAGATGTGCGGACGCAAAGACAAGCCGAGAAAAAGACCGCGGGTCCAGCTTTCCAGCAGTGGAAACTCCTCATTGGTTAATCTATTGTAATTGAAAGGAAAAACCAATTTCCCTTTGATGCCTTCGTTGGTCATGCGCTTGCAGGCTTCCAGGAGACAACCGGCACTTGTTTCCGCAGTCTCATCATCGTCAAAGGGCGGTTTTTTACCGAAGACGGTGGACAGCCATTCATTGGACATGATGGGCTCCGGTGTAATTGCGATTCCAAAGAGCAGACCGTGAATTTCTTCGAGGCACAACGCGGCTTCAGAATCCGTTATTTTGGAGAGGACATTGGCAATATTCTTTTCTTCCTTTGGTTTGAATAATTTCATGTTGTCACCTTTGCCGGTTTTAGATTCTTTTTGAGTAGTATTTTCAAGTTTGACGCGCGAAATGGAAGCCGCCTCATGCTAATCTGCAGGCGCCGAACCATGAGGCGGCGAATTTTGCTACGCCTGATTGATAGCGGAAAGCTGCCAGGCCTGACCGCCCACAGGGCGTGTAAATGTCCAGAATTCTTCGAACTTGACCGGATCAGTTTTGCTGCCGGAGATAACTTCGCCGGTGGTTTCAGCAATTGTATAATCCAGTAAATTCGCCGTAAACCGGACGGTAATGAAATCGCTACCGGCTTCCTGCCAGGCTTCGCTGATTTCCACCTTACGCACGGCAATGTTGTCCAGCCGGTTGATCTGTTTTTTCCTTTTCAGATCATCAGCATCGCCCTGAATAATACCATACATCTCCGCGGTCATCATATCGCGGATGGGCGACATGTCGCGGTTCGCCCACGCCCCCTGTATCTTAAAGAAGGCGTCCATGGACTGATCTCTGAATGTCTGTTCATCAAAAGTGGAATCCATCTGCCGGATGTGATCAAGGCCGGAATCGCTGTCCGAACCTGTCTGCTGCTGTCCATAAGAAGTTGGTGTATAATCGTAGCGCTGCGGTTCCGGCATTGACGTAGAGCGGTAAAATGCATGATTAGCCGCTTCCGCCGCCTGCCGCCTCTTTTTAATGAACCACCAGATACCGTAAAGAATCGCACCAATCAGAATAATTTCGAACAGGCCGATACCGCCGCCCGTGCCGGGGCCGCCAAATCCCAGGCTCCGGAAAAGCATTCCGCCGATTATACCGCCAACCAGGCCTCCGGCCAGGCTGCGCAAAAAACCGCCGCTTTGAGAGGGTGAGGCGGGCGCCGCCCCCATTTGCCTGGATGGGCTGGAAGGACTGGATGTTGTGCGTGAAGGGGAGCTGGGAGATGAATAGGAACGTGACCCGCGGCTGCCGAACGAACGACCGCCGCCTACACGGGCATACGCGTCGAGCTCCATCACGTACATCACAAAAAAGAACAGGCCGAATATTACCAACCCGTACCTGATGAATCGCTTAGAAAACATTTTTTTCTCCTTTGTTTCTGTTTTAGGTTTTACCTTATTGAAATACGCTGCCGTTGTCAATGCACTCCTTATCGGCTAAAAGAAACTACAATTTTATTTTTCTCATCTCCGGCTGCGGATGCCGCCGGTAAAAGATGGCTATGTTGCCGATGATGCCGACGAGCTCACTTTTAGTAACGACGGCGATTTCCCCGGATATTTCCTTTTTCTCCTCCTTGAAATCAAGAAATTTCACTTTGATCAGTTCATGATCCTTCAGCGCGGCGTTAACAGAGGCTATCAACTGCTCGCTGACGCCGTTTCTGCCCACCATCACGACAGGTTTTAAATGATGTGCCTGAGAACGCAGATTTTTTCTAGCCGAACTTGTAAGTTTTTCCATAGATCCTTTTCACCTTCATATTTATGTATTGGAATTTTCTCAAGCAGCAGAAACTGAAGTGGACAGACAAACCTCTGGTGTACGAAATGCTGCGGCCTGCTTTGGTAACAGTCTCCCGAATATTTTTTGAAATTCGAGGGTGTAAAAGTAAATCCCGTGAAGAAGCCAATAAAAGAACAAGGGGTTGCAACCCCTTGTTCTTTCTCCAAATATTCAAAAAGATATTATGAAATAATCGACTTTACTTTATTTCTGCATGGTAGCTGTGCAAGGATTTGGCGCGGCCGTGCCCCTGCCGGAAAGCGGCGATTCCCTTTACCGCCGCCACCGCCGCCGCCAAAGTTGTAATATAGGGAATCTTATATTTAATTGCGGCCTTGCGGATATAAGAATCATCGTATTTGCCCAGTCTCCCGACCGGTGTATTGATCACCAGTTGAATTTCGCCGTTCTTAATGGCGTCAACCATATGCGGTCGGCCTTCGTGCATTTTCAGAATATGCTCCGAGGCAATTCCATGCTCCGCCAGATATTTGTGGGTTCCTTCCGAAGCCTTGATCTTGAAGCCCATTTTTTCAAAGGCGCGGGCAACTTCCAGCACACCGCCTTTATCCTTTTCCTCAACGGTAATCAGCACCGTACCTTCTCCGGGCAGAAACTGCTGGGTCGCTTCCTGAGCCTTGAAATAGGCCAGACCGAAAGAATCGGCCAGCCCCAGAACTTCACCGGTGGAGCGCATTTCCGGCCCCAGAACCGGATCAACTTCCGGATACATGTTAAACGGGAAAACTGCTTCCTTCACGCCAAAATGGTGGAATGACCTTCTCTTTAAATCGAGATCGGCCAGCTTCCTGCCCAGCATCACCTGCGTGGCCAGACGGGCCATGGAGACATTGCAGACTTTGGAAACCAGCGGCACAGTCCGTGACGCGCGGGGATTGGCTTCCAGAATATAAACAACGTCATTGGCGATGGCGTACTGAATGTTCATCAAACCGACAACGCCGAATTCCACGGCAATTTTCGTCGTGTATTCGATAATCGTCTCCATGTGACGGGTGGAAATACTGATCGGCGGAATAACGCAGGCGGAGTCGCCGGAATGAACCCCGGCCAACTCGATATGCTCCATAACGGCCGGGACGAAGGCGTCCGTTCCGTCGGAGATGGCGTCCGCCTCGGCTTCAATGGCATTTTCCAGAAACTTGTCGATCAGAATGGGTCTCTCCGGCGTGACGCCGACGGCGGCGTTGACATAACGTTTGAGCATGTCTTCGTCATGGACAACTTCCATGCCGCGCCCGCCCAGCACATAAGAAGGCCGCACCATCAAGGGATAGCCGATGCTGCCCGCTATCTTCAGGGCATCCTCCAGATTGCTGGCCATGCCGGACTTGGGCATGGGAATGCCCAGCTTGTCCATCATCATGCGGAAACGATCACGGTCTTCGGCCAGATCAATCGTCTCCGGCGACGTGCCGATAATTTTAACGCCGGCGCGGGCCAGATCGGAGGCGATGTTCAGCGGCGTCTGCCCGCCGAACTGGACAATCACACCTTCGGGTTTTTCTTTTTCATAGATGCTCAAAACATCTTCGACCGTCAGTGGTTCAAAATAGAGCTTGTTGGAGGTGTCATAATCGGTGGAAACGGTTTCCGGATTGCAGTTGACCATAATGGATTCAATGCCTTCGTCGCGCAGAGCGAATGCCGCATGGACGCAGCAATAATCAAACTCGATGCCCTGACCGATCCGGTTTGGTCCGCCGCCCAGAACCATAATTTTCCGGTTGGAGGAGGTGCCGACTTTATCCGCCGCATTGTAGGTGGAGTAATAGTAAGCCGCGTTTTCCACTCCGCTTACCGGTACGGCATCCCAGCATTCCACCATACCGCAGGCAATGCGCTGTTGGCGGATATCCTCTTCTTTCCTGTCCAGAATTCCGGCCAGGTAACGGTCGGCAAATCCGTCTTTCTTCGCCTGCTTCAATAATTCATCGGGAATATCCTTCCCCTTGTATTGCAGAATACGCTCTTCCAGTTCCACCAGCTCCGCCATTTGCTGCACAAACCACTTTTTAATGTAGGTTCTGGCGGAAAGGGCGTCTACCGTTGCTCCCTTGCGCAGCGCTTCATACATGATGAATTGCCGTTCACTGGACGGTTCGGAGAGCATTTCCATCAATTCATCGAGTGATTTTTCATTGAAGTTTTTAACAAAACCAAGGCCGTAGCGTTTTTTCTCCAGGGAGCGGATGGCCTTTTGGAGCGCCTCCTTGTAATTCTTGCCGATGCTCATGACTTCGCCCACGGCGCGCATCTGGGTGCCCAGTTTGTCGATAGCACCGGGAAACTTTTCAAAATCCCAGCGGGCGAATTTTACGACGACATAGTCGCCGGAGGGCGTGTATTTATCCAGCGTACCTTCGCGCCAGTAAGGAATTTCATCCATGGTGACGCCGGTGGCCAGAGTGGAGGAAATAAGGGCGATCGGGAAGCCGGTGGCTTTGGAAGCCAGGGCGGAGGAGCGCGACGTACGAGGATTGATTTCGATGACCACCACGCGGTCCGTTTTGGGATCATGGGCAAACTGTACGTTGGTACCGCCGATCACCTGGATCGCCTCGACAATGTCGTATGAATATTTCTGCAGCCGCTGCTGGAGCTCTTCCGAAATGGTCAGCATCGGCGCGGTGCAGTAGGAATCGCCGGTGTGGACACCCATCGCGTCGACATTTTCGATGAAGCAGACCGTAATCATATTGTTCTTGGCGTCACGGACGACTTCCAGCTCCAGCTCTTCCCAGCCGATGACCGATTCTTCGATGAGAATCTGGCCGATGAGGCTTGCCGAAATGCCGCGGCTGGCGATGAGCTGTAGTTCTTCCAGGTTGTAAACAATGCCGCCGCCCGTGCCGCCCATTGTATAGGCGGGCCGGATGACAACCGGATAGCCGAGTTTGGCCGCAATTTTTTCCGCTTCCTCGACGGAAGTAGCCGGTTCGCTTATAGGCATGTCAATGCCCAGCTTATTCATTGTTTCCTTGAAAGCGATACGGTCTTCGCCCCGCTCGATGGCGTCCACCTGCACGCCGATGACCTTTACATTGTGCTTTTGCAAAACGCCCTGCTTGTAAAGTTCGGAAGTCAGATTGAGACCGGTCTGGCCGCCCAGGTTGGGCAGGATGGCATCCGGTTTTTCATTTTCGATAATTTCGGTGATCGTTTGAACATTCAGCGGTTCGATGTAAGTAACATCCGCCATGCCCGGGTCGGTCATGATGGTTGCCGGGTTGGAATTTACCAGCACTATTTCGTAGCCGAGCTTGCGCAGCGCCTTGCAGGCCTGAGTGCCGGAATAATCAAATTCGCAAGCCTGCCCGATGACGATAGGGCCTGAACCAATAATTAAAACTTTTTTAATATCCGTACGTTTTCCCATACTTTTTACCCTTATACCCTTCAGGTTTATTATTTCGAGGTGTATTCCGCATCAACCGTTATCCCGATTCCTCCGCGCACGGCAAATTCCGCGCTGACCTTGCACCAGCGCGGCTTCAACGCGGCAACTAAGTCATCGAGGATCATGTTGGTCAAATGTTCATGAAAAACGCCTTCATTGCGGAACGACCACAAATACAACTTCAGCGACTTGGATTCGACAATTTTTTTATCCGGAATATACTGAATTTTCAGCTTCGCATAGTCCGGCTGGCCGGTCATCGGGCATACACAGGTGAATTCTTCCGTCTGCAATGTAACCGTATAGTTGCGGTCGGGATGGTGATTGGGAAATGTCTCAAGTTTTTTAACAGGTTGGGTGGTTTTACCCAGCAGCGTTAAACCGGACAAATCACCTTTTTTCGTGCCCCTGGCCATAATTTTCATCTCCACGCAAAATTGTGCTTCTGGCTTTATCGAAAGAACTCGATAATTTCAAGAACATTCCTTAAGTATTTAGTATTTTTGGCGGGAAACATTCCCACTCCCTGATTTTTTGTTAAAATGTTAATAAAATACAACAATGTACTTTTTGTAATGTCTGAACTGCTATGAGCAGGATTACGGATTCACGGGGATGGATAAAAGACTAAAATAAATATACAGGTTGCCATTTCATCATTATTTGTTTAATGTGCTGCAAATACATACTGATTTTAGAAACATTAATCAATGAAACCATTACAAAAAGATTTGCAGATGCCAAAGAAAAGCCTTGATGAGTTTTTCGAAGTCACAAAAAGAGTTCTGGGACACTTGCCTGACATTGTCTCTGAAAAAGCGACAGATAGAAATTATAGTATCTTATCTTCTGTAATGGCAGGGACATCAAAGTTTGCCCGCCCAATCAACAACAACTTGTTCATTTTTAACAGCCGGGTATTTGATAGTCAATATAATGAATTTCTTTCTATCCTTAATAAAATCAAAAACAAAAATACTATTACAAAGGAAGAACACAACATCATTGATTCGGTTGTGTATACTGTCCAGCAGGCCATTGGCGTCGGAATGGATTTTCTATGCAATCCAAACAGTTCAAGAAAGCATGTCGGCAACAGATTTGAAGAATTAATTCATCTCATTATCGCACAATTAGGCATCAAAAACGATAAAGTTGTTTTAAAAATACCCTACCCAACAGAAGATGGAGAAAAACTTTACTCATGCGAAACAGATATTGTCTTATCGCCCCATGACTCTGTAAAATCCGGAACCAAAATGATAGACAAAGAAGAAATTGTTATTTCTTTAAAAACATCTTCAAAAGACAGAATGGGAAAAATATTTTTAGATAAACTTCTGATGCAAAAGTTCGCAGAGCATCCTGTTAAAGTTGTTGGCATTTTTCTAAATGATGTCCAAAGAAAAGAAACAAAACAAATTGGTTTCACCTTTGTTTCTGGCCTGTTTATGGTATACACAAAATTTCTAACGCAACTGGAAGGAGTTTACTTTATAGACCCTCCTCCAATTACGCAAGGAAATCCATATAACCAGCATATTTTCCCTTTCTCTCAATTTATTGCTGCCGACATCTGGAAGTTATTATCCCCTTAATCTTCTTCGGCGTTCTGTTATTTCGGATTCTTCTCCATTATCAGCGATTCTCTTAATATGCTTTAAGTCTTGGAGTCTCTTTTTTATTGTATTGCAGTATTCAATTTCGGTGTCGGTTCCAAGCCATCTTCTGTTAAATGCTTCAGCAACCGCAAAAGTTGTTCCGGTACCGCCAAACGGATCAACAACCAAACCACCAGGATTTGAAGAGGCAAGAACACATTTTTTTACCAACTCTATGGGCTTTTGAGTTGGGTGCTTTTCTCTTTCCCATGAGTTATTTGTTAATGTTGGAATTTCAAATACATCTTTAGGTTTTGCTCCTTTGGGGTGTGGTGTCCACACATATTCCTTCCCATTTCCGTATTGAGAACTCTTTGCTTGCGGGTGTTGGGGATATTTAAGTGTATGGGCATTGTAAGGCACTCTGACTTCGTCAACATTAAAGACTATCTTATTGCTTTTTCTGAAGTGCAACAAACTTTCATGAGATCTGCCCCAATCGTCGGCGAGATTGGCCTTATTACGGTAATACCACACAAGCCATTTACACCCTTTAAAGAGGCTGCTGGCGGCCCATTTAAGATCGGCTAAAATTTCCGAAAAGCCACATATATATAAGCTTCCCGTCGGATCAAGTACTCTTTGCGCCTCTCTTATCCAAGCCATGCTCCATTCTACATATTCTTTTTGTGATTCAAAGGTGTCCCATTCGGCCTTATTAATGTTGTAAGGAGGATCGGCAAAAATAAGTTGTACAGAAGAAGTTTCTAATGTTTTAAAGAACGTTAGAACATCCTCATTGTATAGTTTACCAAGACCTGTCTCGAAAAAAGGTTTAATCTGATACTGCAAAGAACCGGCATAATCTGTTAAATACTTTTGCGATAGCTCCTTTACAACAAATTCAATCTGTTCATCATTGTAAACGCGGTAATTGTTAACAGGGTGTCTTTTTGAAGGCAACTTCCCGGTTTTATCCCATCTCCTAAGAGTTTCAGAGCTCACTCCTATTTTTTTTGCAGCCTCACCAATTGTGTGATAGTTTTCCATTGAAAATCTCCATGGCTGGATTGCTTGTGAAACATTACACAACCTTACACAATAACCTTATACAAGCAATAATAACATTTGGTCAAATACTTTTTAAAAGCAACTCATTTCAGCGCGAGCAACATATATCTGCCTGATAACAAAAGATTTATATTATTAATTGCTTTGCTTAATTACAATTACACCTGCTCATCAAAGACTGCTCCGATTAATCATACCGGAATAGTTCTATACATTTTTCTTTTCCTTATCACAAACGATTTCAATATGATTTATTTGATTCAGGAATTTAAAGACGGAAACTGTTTTGTAAATATTCCGAAGTAAGACGAAGAAAGCACAAGATAGTATTTTACTACATCAGGAGAATAATTATCCCGCTCAGGCGGCGATAGCGGCGAGCTTCACCAGGCCGGCATAGGCAAAGTAACCGGCGAAGACGACGAGGAAGGCGGCGCAGACGGCGATCAGACCGCGGTAAAGACGATCGGTCAGGAAACGCCTGCCCCCGGCCACGGCGGCTGTAACAATCGAATACCAGACAAGGTCCGCCAGAATATGTCCGGTAAAGAAAAAGGCAACACCCGTCAGTCCAAACTGCCGGGAATAGAGAATATAACCAAGACCGATGGTCGCCCACCAGATGGTCCAGTAGGGATTAACCACGCTCATCAGGATTCCGCTTAAGACCGGATTTCTCCTTTGCTTCTTATCTGCATCCCAGGAAAGATGCAGCGAGGGCAGCGACCGGATCATCCCCCAGGCCATCCCAAAAAGAATGATTGCCCCGCTTAGAGCTGTCGCCACAAAGACCGCCGGCAGTTGCAGAAACGGCGCCAGTCCCGTAAGAAGAGCAATGACAAGCGCCAGTTCCAGGACGGCATGCCCGGAAATCATCAGCGGGCCCACGATGAAACCGCGCTGTGAGCTTTCACTGATCGCCGCCGTCAACAGCGGCCCCGGCATCAGCGCGCCGGAAAAGGCGATGACGAAGGATGAGGCAAAGATAGTTAACAAAATAGTCAATTCAGGCATTCAGATTTTCCCGGACATGACGTTTTTCTGATTCTACCGCACTTTTAATGAAGAACAGCAGTTTTTTTCAGCTTTTCTCCATTGTTTTATGAAATTTGATCTTCGGCCATTCTTCCATTGCATGCGCCAGACGCCATTCACTCAAAGCCAGATAAACCAGATTGCCCTCCGCGTCCATCGCAACATTTAAGTGATTCTTCTTTTGAAAATCGTCCATTACCTTCGGGTCGTCCGCCGTAATCCAGCGGGCGGCGGCATAATCGGTTTTTTCGTAATCGGCGTAAACGCTGTATTCATTTTTGAGCCGGGACATGGTCACATCAAACTGCAGAGCGCCGACAGCGCCTAAAATATTGTCCGAACCCCACAGCGGTTTGAATACCTGAATTGCCCCTTCCTCGGATAACTGGAGCAATCCCTTCTGCAAATGTTTGATCCGCAGAGGGTCTCTCAAACGCACGCGGCAAAAATGCTCGGGAGCGAAATGCGGGATGCCGGTGAATTTGAGCGGCTCTTTGAGCGAAAAGGTGTCGCCGATCTTAATGGTGCCGTGGTTGTGGAGGCCAATGATATCTCCCGGATAGGCTTCCTCGACATTGGTGCGATCCTGGGCCATGAAGATTGTTGCATTGGATAAGCTGACTTCTTTTTCGAGGCGGTGCTGCTGCACTTTCATGCCCCGCTGGAATTTACCCGAACAGATGCGCAGAAAGGCAATGCGGTCGCGGTGCGCCGGGTCCATGTTAGCCTGAATTTTAAAAACAAATCCGGAGAACTCATCTTCCTCGGGGGCAACGATTCTGGTTGTCGTCGGCCGCGGCACCGGCGGCGGAGCGATCTCTACAAATGCATCCAGCAATTCCTTGACGCCGAAGTTGTTGATGGCGCTGCCGAAGAAAACGGGAGTCTGGCTCGCCTTTAAATATTCCTTATGATCGTAGGGATTGGCGGCGCCTTCGAGCAGCTCTATTTCTTCCCGCAGTTCAGCGGCCTGACTCCCCAGAAGCTCGTCAAGCAGCGGATCGGACAGATTTTCGATGAGCACCCCCTCGTCGGTGCGGCGGCTTTTTCCGGGGGTAAACAGATGCAGCGTTTTATTATAAAGATTATAAACGCCTTTAAAGCGCTTGCCCATGCCGATGGGCCAGGAAAGCGGTGAACACTCAATCTGCAGCTTGTCTTCGATATCCGCCAGGATATCCAGCGGCGCGAGACACTCGCGGTCGAGTTTATTGATGAAGGTGATAATCGGCGTATTGCGCAGGCGGCAGACGTCCATCAGTTTTTGCGTCTGCGGCTCCACACCTTTGGCGCCGTCAATAACCATCAGGGCGCTGTCTACGGCGGTCAGCACGCGATAGGTATCTTCCGAAAAATCCTGATGGCCGGGTGTGTCGAGCAGATTGATTTCGCAGTCTGCATATTCGAACTTCATGACCGATGAAGTAACAGAAATACCGCGCTCTTTTTCAATGGACATCCAGTCGCTCAAGGCATGCTTGTCCGCCTTGCGGGCTTTCACCGCACCGGCCATTTGAATGGCGCCGCCGAAGAGCAGCAGCTTTTCGGTCAGCGTCGTTTTCCCCGCATCCGGGTGGCTGATGATGCCGAAAGTCCGGCGGCGTTCGATTTCTTTTAATAACTGTTTGCTCAAAACTATTCCATCCTGCTATTTTTCTGCAATATTAGAGAACCCGGTGGCTTTTTTGCAGTGATGCTCTTTTGACCGCATCCAGCTCCATTTTTCGCAGCCGGACGCTCTTGGGCGTGATTTCCACCAGCTCATCTTCGGCAATGAATTCGATGGCCTGATCCAGAGAGAGAATACGCGGCGGACGCAATATTACAGTTGCATCGGAAGTTGATGCGCGCATATTGGTAAGTTTCTTTTCCTTGATAATATTAACGTTTATATCGCCTACGCGGTTGCGTTCGCCGACGATCATTCCGCCGTAAACCTGTGTCCCCACATCCACGATCATTTCGCCGCGGTCTTCCATCGCATAACTGGCGTAAGATGTAACGCGGCCGGCGCGGTCGGCCACCAGCACTCCCGTTGTCCTTTGGGGAATGGGGCCAAACCAGGGGGCGTAATCCTCCAGCAAAGAATTCATGACGCCGCCTCCTTTGGTATCCGTCAGAAACTGGCTGCGGAAACCGATCAGGCCGCGCGAGGGAATGAGAAATTCCATGCTGACCCGGCCACTGCCTTTATTGACGAGACTCTCCAGGCGGCCTTTCCTGTTGGATAATTTCTCCGTAATTTTTCCGACAAATTCTTCCGGTATGTCCAGGAAAAGACGTTCCACCGGCTCCATAGTCTTACCTTTTTCATCTTTCGTGATCACGCGCGGGCGCGACACCATCATTTCGTAGCCTTCCCGACGCATTGTTTCGATCAGCACAGCCATCTGCAGTTCGCCCCGGCCGCAGACCTCAAAAGCATCGGTTCTTTCCAGCTTTTTGATCTTGATGGCCACGTTACGCAGCGCTTCTCGTTCCAGACGTTCAAGCAGATGCCGGGAAGTCAGATATTTGCCTTCGTTGCCGGCAAACGGCCCGTCATTGACATAGAACACCATCGAAACGGTCGGCTCGTCCACCAGCAGGCGGGGCAGGGGTTGTGGATCAATTAAAGAAGAGATCGTGTCGCCGATGGTGACGTTCGGCACACCGGAAAACGCAATGATATCACCAGATTCAGCAGTTGTTACGGCTTTCTTAGCCAGCCCCTGGAAAGTATAAAGCGCCGAAAATTTTATATTGGGGATGATCCTGTCTTCCGTGCAATGACTGTAGGCGGTATTCATTTCCAGCCTGCCCTGCTGGATGCGGCCCACGGCGATTTGCCCGACATACGGATCGTAGTCCAGATTAGTCACCAGAAATTGTGTATTGGCGTCATCATCGGCCTCGGGCGCCGGTATTTTGTCAATTATGGTGTCAAACAGTACATTCAGATCGGCGCTTTCATCTCCCAGCTTTTTATGGCAGACGCCGATTTTGGCATTTGTATACAAAACCGGAAACTCGATCTGCTGCTCATCAGCTCCCAGATCAATAAAGAGATCATAAGAGTCACTGATGACTTCTTCGATGCGGGCGTCCTGGCGGTCGATTTTATTGATCACCAGAATTACGGGCAGCTTTTTGGCCAGCGCTTTCTTCAAGACGAAACGCGTCTGCGGCAAAGGACCTTCACTGGAATCCACCAGTAAAATGGCGCCGTCAACCATGTTGAGGCTGCGCTCCACCTCGCCGCCGAAATCAGCATGTCCCGGCGTGTCAACAATATTTATCTTGATGCCGTTATACTCCACCGCCGTATTTTTGGCCGTAATGGTGATGCCGCGTTCCTTTTCCAGGTCAAGAGAATCCATAACGCGGTCTTCCACCGCCTGATGGGTGCGAAAAACGCCGGTTTGTTTCAACATGGCATTAAGCAATGTGGTCTTGCCGTGGTCAACGTGAGAAATAACGGCAATATTCCGTAAATGTTCCTTTTTCATAGGTCTCGATTCTTATAGCTTCATTTCTGTGCTGGTTTTCGTGATTAATTTCGGTGTGAAACGGAACCAATTTTAATTTGGGATGGCCAAAACACTTCTTTTTACAAATTTGGACGCTCCATAGCAAAAAAGATCAACTTTGACCAGCATTTTCTTCATGAAAAATAATCAGAGCGGGGGAGTAAGCTTGTGCAAAATAAGGCAAATATAATTGTTTTTTTCATATCACTTCCCGCAAAAAAATATTAATATAGCCCTGCCGATCTTTACAAATCGGCAATGAAACATATATTGCGTATCGTAGCCGTAAACATTTTTACCAATATCAATAATCAATAGGTGGAAAAAATGAACATCATTAAAATCAATTTTAACAATGATTTTGAGGAGGAATTTCAAAAGGCGGTAGATGAAGTCTTTAACCTGGTCAGCCCGATCTTCCGGCAGCATAAATACAACTGGGAGCCCCACATTGATGTTTATGAATCGCCGGATGAAATAATTATCCTGGCTGATCTTGCGGGGATAAACAAAGAAGAACTTAAAATCGAATTGACCCGGAAAAAAATTAAAATCTCCGGAGTACGCAAAGCCATTTTTACCTTTAAAAATGCACGCTATTGTCTGGCGGAAATTCCCCACGGCTATTTTATCAGAAATATTATTTTACCGGTAGCAGTGGATGCCGAATCGGCCATTGCATCTTATGCCGACGGAATCCTCACGGTCAGGATTAACAAACAGCCGGATCACAAGACGCATCGCATTCGCATTACAACCAGCGAATAACTACCGTAATTAATTTTCTTTCAACAACGATACGGGAGGATTTCATGACTGAAAGAAACGTTGCCGAAGACACCAAAACAATCATTGTGCCGGAAGTGATACCGATTCTTCCGCTGTATAATGTTTTATTATTTCCTAAAATGATGCTTCCACTGGAAGTAATCGGCCCCAGGTCCATCCAGCTGGTTGATGACGCCATGATCAAAGACAGGATAGTGGGCTTGATTATGGCCAAAAAAGAACCGGATTCCTTTGACTATCAATACACGCTCGAAGACTTGTATCCGGTGGGTACTTCCGCCACAATAATGAAAATGGCCAAAGTTTCCGAGACCAAGACGCAGATGCTGCTGCAGGGAATCAGTCGTTTTCAGATAGTGGAACTGATTGACGGCAAGCCATATCAGCAGGCGCGAATTAAAGTGCTGGAAGACAAGGAAGTTAAAAATATTGAAACAGAAGCGCTCATGGCTAATCTGCTCGTTCTCTTTGACCGCATTTTGAAGCTTTCGCCCTTTTTGCCGCCGGAATTCGGGCCAATGGCCAAATCGATAACGGAAGCGGGCGCTCTGGCGGATATAATCACCTCCATCATCAATGCGCCCATTGAAGAAAAACAGAAAATATTGGAGATCGCCGACACCAACGAACGCCTGAAGGAAGTAACGCGCATCGTCAATCATCAGATGGAAGTTCTGGAACTGGGCAATAAAATCCAGTCCAAGGTGAAGAGCGATCTGGACAAGAGCCAGCGGGAGTTTTATTTGCGGCAGCAACTGAAGGCCATTCAGCAGGAGCTGGGAGAAGCCGACCAAACCACTCTGGAGGTGGAGGAATACCGCAAAAAAATTGCAGAGAAGAATCTCCCGCCGGAGGCCCAAAAAGAAGCCCAGCGCGAGCTGGAGCGCCTGGGCCGCATGCATCCGTCGTCCGCGGAATACACGGTTGCTTCCACATATCTGGATTGGATTACTGCGCTGCCCTGGAATCAGGGAACCGTGGATAACCTTGATATCAGTAAAGCCCGAAAGATTCTGGATCAGGACCATTACGGCCTGGCCAAGCCGAAGAAGCGTATTCTCGAATATCTGGCCGTACGCAAATTGAAGCCGGATTCCAAGGGGCCGATTTTGTGCTTTGTCGGCCCTCCGGGAACAGGCAAGACCTCCCTGGGACAATCTATTGCCCGGGCTCTGGAACGCAAATTCGCCCGCATTTCATTGGGCGGCGTGCGTGATGAGGCGGAAATTCGCGGGCATCGCCGCACTTATATCGGCGCCTTACCCGGCCGCATCATTCAAAGCCTGCGGCGGGCGGAATCAAATAATCCTGTTTTCATGCTCGACGAAATAGACAAAATAGTCAGTGATTATCATGGCGATCCTTCTTCCGCGCTCCTGGAAGTGCTGGATCCGCAGCAGAATAATACATTCACCGACCACTATCTGGATGTGCCGTTCGATCTGTCGCATGTCATGTTTATCACGACGGCCAATATTCTGGATACGATACCGCCGGCGCTGCGCGACCGTCTGGAAGTAATTGAACTTCCCGGCTACACACTGGAGGAAAAGACGAAAATCGCCGAGCGTTACCTGATTCCGCGGCAATTATCCGAAAACGGCTTAACCGTCGAGCAGTTGAAAATTACAACCAAAGCGCTCGTAGACATAATATCCGGCTACACCCGTGAAGCCGGCGTACGCAATCTGGAACGTGAAATCGCCAATATATGCCGTGCAGTGGCGTCTCTGGTCGCCGAAGGCAAAATAAAGTCGAAAACAATAACTGTTAAAGACATACCCAGATATCTGGGTCCCGTCCGCATATTGACGGATATGGATTCGCGCATCGCCAAGCCCGGCGTAGCTATAGGGCTGGCCTGGACGCCGGCGGGTGGCGACATGCTGTTCATCGAAGCAACGGCCATGAAGGGGAAAAATGGTCTAACCTTAACCGGTCAGCTGGGTGATGTAATGAAAGAATCGGCAAGCGCGGCTTTGAGCTTTATTCGCAGTAATGCCGCCGCGCTGGGGGTTGCGGAGGACTTCTATGAGAATACGGATATCCATATTCATGTGCCGGCGGGCGCAATTCCCAAAGACGGTCCTTCCGCCGGAGTTACCATGCTCACCGCTTTGACGTCGCTTTTGACCGGCCGTAAAGTCAAAAAAGATCTGGCGATGACCGGGGAAATAACCCTGCGCGGAGCGGTTTTGCCCATCGGAGGGATTAAGGAAAAAGTGCTGGCGGCCTACCGCGCCGGTATTAAAACCATTATTCTGCCCGAATGGAACCGCAAAGATATGGAAGACGTTCCGGCTAATATCCAAAAGGCCATCAAATTCCATTTCGTCAATGATATGATGGAGGTATTGAAACTGGCGCTGGAAGAAGGCGAAGGCAGCCCGAACTAAGGATAAGTATATTGACAACATTATAAATAATAGCATAAAAGAATGAAATTGTTGTGTTGATCAAGCCGATTCAGGAAAAGATTATTATGGAAATGCAGGGAAGCAAGTCTTTCGAACCAGAATATTACGATATAATCCGCGAGATAGAGGAACACGAAGAATTTCTGCGGCTTAAAGAGTTTTATCATCATAATTCTTCGATTTACCACCACGTCCACGGCGTGGCGTATTTGACTTACCGGATATGCAAGTTTTTGAAACTGGATCATCACTCCGCCGTACGCGGAGCGCTGCTCCATGATTTTTTCCTCTATGACTGGCGCAATCACGATATGCCCGATCTGCCCCGGTACAAGTACCACGGAATCGCGCACCCGACCATTGCCCTGAACAACGCCCGCAAACATTTTGCCATCAATGAAATTGAAGCGGACATTATTCGAAAGCACATGTGGCCGCTGACGATTGTTCCTCCGAAGTACAAAGAATCATTTATAGTGTCTTTTGCCGACAAGTACCTTGCCTCCAGGGAATATCTCAGCGAATACAAGAAAAAAATAAACAGCCGGCGCAGATATGGAAGGGTGTACAAGCGGCGGAAAACCCTTCGGGGAAATTGATTTTCTGTATTTCCCTATTTACAGGCTGTTCAAAGAGGTTCAGATGCAAGGCATCGCAAAAACCTGATCGCGAGGCGTATATACAAATACGTTGAGCAATCAGGTTTGCAGTGTAACGCTGCAGATGAGCCTTTTTCAACAGCCTGTTAATGCCCCAGAATGACTTCCCCTGTATCGGTGACAAGTTTCGCCGGCAACTGAAAAAGCCGCTGGAAGATATCCAGAACTCCCTGTCCCACCGACTGCACCGGTATGGGCGTGACATTGGGATTATCCCACTTTCCGTCGACCCGGAAATGGACTGTAATCAGGTTGCCTTTTTCGTCGGTAAGGAGCCAGCCGGCGACGGGAATTTTTGCCACAACCTTGTCCAGAGTACCCAGGGGATGAACGCCGACAATATTATCAAACTCTTTCTTGAGCAGATTAACCTTTCCGGCCGCTGAAATCTGCATGGCGTCGCCGGCAATGAAAAAATTTTCCGACGAAACAACTCCATTCTGGAAAGTCAGATCGCCCGTAATCCCGTTGTAGGGCATCCCGTCTGTCGCCATATCGGGCAGCTGCAACCTCGCCAGTTGCAGAACATTAAGCAGCGAGAATATCTTGGAAAGGACGGAAAACCTTTTCAGGACGCCTTTATCGGCCCGGACATGAAAAGTGCCCGCCGCCGTCTTGATTAAATCATTAGCGCTGCGGCCGTAAGCGGTGAGATCTCCCGTTAGGGAAAGATTGCCCGTAATCTCGCGTTCCCCTGTCTGCAGATGTTTCTGGATCTTGTCCAGTGATAGATTGGCCAGAGAAAAACTCGCCGTATGGTACTGCCGGGAGTCGGGGTGAAGATCCACATTTGCTTTTCCCGTAAGCCTGCCGTTAAAGATCTGAGCTTCCAGGTTTTTAACATTCAGTCTGGCGCCGGCCAATCTCATATCGGCATTGAGTTTTTGGAATTCAATGTCCTGAATTTCCCCTTTCGCCACCCGCACGGCGGCGGTCAGCTCTCCGGTCAAGAACGAACCATCTTCTTGTCCGGACGGCTTCAGTGTTGCGAGGAGGGCCGCATCATCGCCGCGGAGATAAGGAGAGTCTAAAAACAGTGCAATTTGGGGAGCGGCAAAATTTCTGATATCTCCCGACAAATTAAAGACGGATTTTCCCAACTGGAAGGAAAGCCCGCCTATACGAATATGATCATTTTCAACAGTGAACCGTCCTTTTACTTGATGAAAATTTACTTCACCTTCCGGGTTTGGCAACCCTATGTCGGCGGTGCGAAATAAGGTCGAGTTCAATTGACAGTCGAACTTTGCCCTGCTGAAATTATCCATCCTGCATTTTCCGGATACGACGCTCTGTCCCACTTGTGCGCGGAAACGGGGCGCTTCGATCCTTTGGCCGCTGAAAAATACTTTTCCCGTCAACCCTTTTACATGCTCCATATTCTCCGGCGGCTTAAAGGAGACATTGTTCAATGACACATCACCCTTCAGCCGGAAAGAACCGGGATTTTCCGGATCGCCCCGGCCCTCGACGGCAATCAAACATGTTCCCGCCGGATCATACGCCCGTAAAGCAGGCAGAATGGGAACTGCTTCGCGGACATCAAACGCCCCGGACTTAACATTCAGGGATAAATCCTTTTTCCCGGCAAAGCTATACAGGGCCGATCCTTTGATATTCACCGGCGCCAGATCGCAGTTGAAGGAAGATACCGTTATCCCTTTTTCGTGCAAAGTCAATTCGGCGAGAAGCCGGTTGGCTCTTCCCCGCGGCTTTTCCAAGACCTCCGGATAGACATAGGCAGTGTTGGTCAGATCCCAGCGGGCGCCGATCCGGAAATTATCCGCCGGGCCTCTGCCCGACAGCGCAAGAATTGAATCTCCCTGAAAACTCAGCCGGCGGAATTTTCCCTTCCCGAACAGCCACAGGATTTCGTCGCGGGAGGGCTGCAGAGTCATTTCAGCCGTATAAACAGCCGGTCCCGGCAGAGCAAAATCCGAAATCTCTCCATCCAGCGCGCAGGGTGAAGAACCGAAAAGGCCGGTCATTTTTTGCAGCGAAAACCGCCGGTTTTTCAACTCCAAGACGCCTCGAATATCCTGAAAAACAGGGGCTTTAGCGGCGGCGGCAAAAACGCCCTTGTGAACATCCCCCCTGATGTAAAGAACGCCGGCATTTTCTTGCTTTCCCATATGGGCTATCTGACTTAGCCGCCCGTTCAATCTTCCTTCAACAAGACGAAAATTACCATTTTTGATGTGCGTTTCAATAAAATTGCCCACATTTACAGGGATGATTTTCCAGGGAATATAAGATCGGACTTCTTTCAAGGAAAAAATTGAAGTTGCGGCAGTTGCAATAAGTATGGGATCCTTCTGATCGATTTCCCTGATCTCCAGGCGGCCCGAGGCGGCAAAGCTTTCAACAGCGAAACGGGCGATATCCAATTGAAGGTGATTGCCCTGGCGCGTTAAACCGTAATCGATGTGAATGGTCTCCGGCTGCAAAATGCCACGAAAAACCTGCGGATAGCGCAGCAGGGCGTTTTTAAGCGCTACTGTTCCCTGCGCCGTGAAATTCACCGAAGTTCCGGAAAACGCCGTTTTTACCTCCAGGCGTCCGCCGATTTCTTCTAAAGGTGCGTAATTAATCAGGTAGGAGCGGTAATGCCCGATATCTATTCCAGTTAAATGCAAAGAGGCGTCCACGGTGCTTTCCGCAAGAGGCTTTGCTTCGGGAGCGGGCAGAAAAGTTCCGGCAAGCGTCAGTTCTCCCCCGTTCCGATCTGCGTTGACATTGGCTGTAAGGCGAAAAGGCAATGCACCTTGCTTTAAGGGTTTATCAATGCGACAGGACAAATCTGTCAGAGAGGTTGTCAGATCTTTTTTGCCCACCGCCTGGTCGAGAAAAGTTACCGACCCCTTGTCAATGGCAAGCTTACCCAATTCCAGTTTGATTTTCGGCTTCCGTTCTTTCTGCAGAAGATCGGCGATATTCAGAGAACCTTTGCGGTCCCGCTTTAAGAAGAAATAGGGCTGATCAAGAACGACTTCTTTGAGGGATAGCCTACTTCTCAAAAGCGGAAGAACACCCATCCGGAAAAAAGCGGTTTTAATATTCAAAAAATCAGCCGACCGGTCTTTCTCCTTGATTACCAGATGAGTAAAGCGTAAAACCAGACCGTCGCGAATGGTCAGGCAGGCGTCGGCCTTTTCATAGCTGACATCACGCTGCAACGCCTCCCCGACGGCCTGGGTGATGGAGGTCTTGTACTTTTCCAGATGAGACAGTTCGGCAGAAATATAAAACCAGGCAAGCGTAAAAAACGCCGCGAGGGAGATAGCGGATATTAAAAAGTTTTTAAGCAGGGTTCGTTTTTTTATCGCCATTCGCCGGCACCAAACAGATTTGTCTTTCTCACAAAAGCTTTTCTTGCTCTGTCCTAAATCGCACTGACCGGAATCGATGAAGCAGCGGCTGTAATCGGCAGGGACTGAGTCACAAGACAAATCACACCGCCGTGGCCGACTTTCATATTTAGCTTTTCTAATGTAGAGAAATGCTGAACGGCATTCTTATCCGGCGACGAAGTCTTCTTGAATTCCAGCGGGTAAATGATGTTGTCGCGAATGATCAGCAAATCAATCTCCTTTTTGTCCTTGTCGCGATAGAAATAAAAAGGTGGATTCTGTCCGTTATGCAACCATGATTTGAGAATTTCCACAAAAATCCAGGTCTCCAGAATCGCTCCGGAAAAAGCGCCGGCTTCCAGTGTTTCCGGACTCGACCATTCAGTAAGCCAGGTGCACAATCCGGTATCGAGAAAGTAAAGTTTTGGTGTTTTGACCAACCGCTTGGCAACATTTGTAAAATAAGGTTCGAGCAGGTAAACAAGGCCGGAAGCCTGTAGAATTGAAAGCCAGCTTTTCGCCGTATTGTAGGCAATGTCTACATCGCGTGCCATGTCCGCAAGATTGAGGAGCTGGCCAGTGCGTGCCGCGGCGGTACGCAGAAATCTTAGAAACGCCATTTCATCGCCGACACGCGCCAAATCACGAACATCTCTTTGCAGATAGGTTTGAACATAAGAACTATAGAAAAGAGAACGATCGTGATTTTCGGAAATGGCAATTGCCGGAAAAGAGCCTTGCCAGATGATTTTATAGAGCTCTTTTAACGAAAAACTGCCGCTCGCATCCAACCGATGGTCTATCTCCTTGGGAGAAGGGATAAATGGCGTAGATGTTTCACCCCGGCCGGTCAGTTCCCGACGCGAAAAGCCAAGCAATTGGACGATACCGACGCGTCCGGCCAGTGATTCCGAAACCCCTTTCATCAGATGAAACTGCTGTGAACCGGTTAGCCAGTAGAGACCGGCTTCCCGACGCTTGTCGGCTTCCATTTTGATATACGGCAACAATTCCGGTGCGTACTGAATTTCATCAATCAAAAGTGGAGCGGGAAAACGTTGCATAAAAAGAGGCGGATCGTTTTTGGCAAGATTTAAAACCAGCGGGTCATCGAGTGTGACATAGGTCCTGTCATCTCCGGCTAAATGCTGAAGGAACGTTGTCTTGCCTACCTGTCTCGCACCAGTAACAAGAGTCACAGGAAATTGGCGTGATGCCTCAATAAAATACTTTTCAAGCGTCCTCGTATAATACATGGTAGCTTTTCCATCGGCTATATTTCAATCTAATTGCAATATAGCCGATATGATTAGTTCTGTCAAGATTCCTTGATTAGGCGATTGCTACCGGCAAATGGATTGGAATAACGCGACGGCAGGGATTTTTCGTGCAGATTCCGGCCACCTCCAGAAATAATTTTATCTGTATATCAAGAATAGTAGGTAAATCTTCCTTTACGGCTTGGGTGATGATTAGTTGAATTTATAATGTTGATATCCTTTTTGTTACCTTTGTCTGCTTGCTCTTGGCTTCAAGTGGCAAGGTTAAAGATACGACTACACTTCTCATCCCTCTGTCTTTTCCGTTCTTAGTTATCCGATGGAAATGGATTCAATTTTTCATACTCTTGATCAATCAACAAGCATTCACTATTCCCTGCGGCGACTGCCAGTTTGTCGCAACGCGAGTTTTCGGTGTGCCCGCTGTGTCCTTTCACCCAGTAAAACTTTGGTTGCTGTCTTGAAAGTAGAACATCAAGGCGCTTCCAAAGATCAATATTCATCACATCTGTTCGAGAGCTAGTATGCCATCCGTTGGCCTTCCACTTCTCGATCCATTTGTCCTGAAATGCTCCAAGAAGATACTTTGAGTCGCTGTATACTTTAACAATGCATTGGTATTTTAGTGCCTCAAGACCAAGAATAAGGGCCATGATTTCCATTCTATTATTAGTAGTCCACCTATAACCTTGTGATATTTCTTTCCTGTGCTTACCATAAGCCAGAATTGCGGCACATCCTCCTGGTCCAGGATTACCTGAACAAGCACCGTCAGTAAAGATCATTACTTCCTTTAACTGTGTCATGAGGCTAGATCTCTATGGGCGTTTTATTGAAAAAACGAATAAGGCCGTAGATAGTTTCCAGATATTTGATAAACTGAGCCATATTCGCAATTATTATCCCTTTATCTAGATTCGGAACTATCTCGGGATGTCCGACTTCGTTTCGAGTAAGCCGATAAAATGTAAAGAGAGATGAAATTATAGTATATGAATCGTTCACAAGAGATGGGTCCGTAGGTTGTGTTTTACACGATTTGAACGAGCTCACAAACTGTTCATACTTCTTGGATACCATTGTGTTCTTTCCGGTGCGTTGTTTGAAGGCATCTTTATGTTGATCATTATTGATTGAATTAGCATATGCCTCAAGAAGTAGACATATTGCCTTTTCCGAAGCGGCACCAACTAGAAAAGCAGCAGATAGAAGTAGGTCATGTCTCAGCGCTTCGACAGCCTCTGTGATAAACTCTCTAATAACATAATCACAGTCCGGTATTTTCTCTTTTATCAAGTCCGGGACGCGTTCAATTTCGAAAGGCAGTGTTTTTGATGGTAAGAAGTTCCCGGCCTCTACTTCTTGTTTCATCTTTGTAAGTGCATTTTTAAGAGGTGAGTCAGATCCTCCAATAACAATTTTACCTGAGTTATATATATATGGATGTCACAATGAAAAATTCCACTCTTGACATCGAGCCTATCACAATGCTGTTCTTCTTTTTCGGATATGATTTCAAATTCCGAGTCGGTTATGAACTTCTTGACGGCATCAAAAGCTTTTGGATCACCCTTCATCTTGCTATTTCTCCTTTAAGGCAAAAAGGTAAGCCTGTCCTTGACCTTTGCCATACATGATTACGGTGCAAAGGCTATATTTTTTGCATAATTGTAATTGGGAACGCTATTAGCTTTTTTTCTTTCCCTTTTAAAAATCCGTTGACGGCCCCTAGTTCGCGGCAGTTGTTGCAAAAACTGCAACAGCGATTCTTTGAAATCGAGAAAGACAATAAGCCCAACGTGCAGGCAGTGTCAATAATTATTTATTAATTCAGGATAGATAGAGGGGCTGGATTAAATTTCAGTAAATTCTTTTATACTTATTTTGGCCTGTTTCAAAATGCCGTGCAGAGTGCCAACTGCCAGCTCTTTGTGCAACAGGACAACGCAGCCAATATCGCCATCTGCTGTTTGCTTTTTAAGGACGACATGACTGCCACGCTGACGCACTCTTTTAAAACCAAGTTTTTCCAGCCTCCGAATGGTTTCCTCGCCGGAAACTCTCACCAAATTAGGCATTGACAGCAGCCTCAAACGTGGTCATCAGAGGTTTGGGAAAGTCTTTCAAAGGAAATTCTTCCAGATATAATTCCGTCGCTTCCCGGAGATTGGCTATGGCTTCTTCGATGGTTTCGCCTTGACTGACTGTGCCGACCTCCGGGCACTGAGCCACATACAAATTTTCTTCCCTATGAAGCACAGCGGTAAATGTTTTAACGACCATTGTTTACCCCCTTAATTATTTAAGGAATATGCTATCACGCTATAAGAAATAATTAAAGAGAGAATGAAGGCAGATTTTTCACCCTCCCTCAATCCCGCCCATCGAGGGAGGGAAGGTTATAAGGGATTGAGTGTATCTATGCGGCGATTCCCATTGTGACATGTTTGCCTGCTTTCGTCGCCAGTGTAATCAGCATTTCCAGACTGAACTTTTCCCTTTTGCCGGTGATTAAATCGGAAACCCTCGACTGACTGACGCCAAAAAGCATTGCGGCTTCGGTCTGCGTTAATTTTTTCGTTTTAATAAATTTCCGCAAATTTGCCATCAGGTCGGCCCTCATCTGCAAGATGGCAGCCTCATCCGGCGAATATCACAAATCGGTAATCCATTTCCAAATCAAGCGCTACCTTTGTTGGCGTCGTCGTCGGCTTCCTCAACGTATGTATAATACGCCTCGTCGCCTCCTCCTAGCCGCCGCGGTAGCATCATTGATTTAGAAATGGAATCAATACGTTGCCCGACGATTCTGTAATATTGATTCCTTTGTTATTTCTCATAATCATTTCCTATAGTTGACATTTTCAGAAAGCCAGTGCTGCGGCTTCAGCCTGGCAGTTTACTGTCGGCTGCAGGCCTTTTGCCCATGCTGCAGCCAGTTCTTTTTTTGCGGCTTCCAGTTGCGACCGGAAAACCAGATCCGCGTGCAGTCTGGCGACGAGAGCCGCGCCAATAACGCGTCCCGCAGTTACATCGCTTTGCCAGTGGGCGCCGCATATCACCCGGCTCTGGCCGAAAGCATAACCCCGGAGCAAAACAGCATCGGCCCGGTCGGGAGCTATTTCGGCCAGAATCAAGGCCCATGTCCAGCCGATGGTTGTATGGCCGGAGGGATAGGAACCGTCCCGTTTCATATTGTCTTCCCAATCGGGGGTGCAGCTGGTCTGCTTATATTCAACAAAGGGGCGAACACGTTGATAATTTTTTTTAGCCGCAGAAACGGCGACACTGGCATCGGTAGACGTGCGCTGCAGCAGGATGTAAAGATTCGGCATGACGCCCTTCGTAATCGGGGCATTAAGCGCGCAGGAGAAAGCCTGGGGCGCTTCAGGGAAGTGCAGATCGGCATCTTTGGCGGCCTGCTTCCAGCGCGCCGTATTGATCAATGGGCGGGTTGTGAGGAAAGCCTCCCGGTCGGCGGCAAATGCGGCCGATTCCCTGGCCGGATGAGCCGGCAGTAGCGCAAGGCTGTTAGGTGTTTTGTCGGGCGGTAGGTATCCCTGCAATTTTCCCGGACGAACTTCCTGAACCTCCGTTGGAATAACGGGTGGCGTTAAACAAGCGCATCCGGCCGTCATCAGCATACATGTTATGATCAAAGTTATAAGAAAGATTTTGTCCCCGGTTATTTTATTTTGCGCATCTCTTTTTGTTTCTGCGGAAAATTTCATGTGTTTTCCCTTCTGCGGCGCTATTTTGCCCCTGGATTTTATCCCGCTTGATGTTAATCGTTCTTTTGCATGCCGCGGCAATACCTTGAATTCGCGCAACAATAGACTGAAAGCATGGCTGGTGTCAAATAATATCCACTGATTACAACCGGGTATAATATTATTATTGACATTTTCCGCCAAATGTTTGACCATGCGGTTAAACTCTACGGTTGAATCCGGTGGCCGGCAAAATAATGGGCCGAATTTCCTTCCGTGAATAAAAAAATTCAGTAAAGCGGGGCGGACATTCTTTAGAACAAGAACTTGCCGAGGGATACATGAAATTCAAAGCATGGTGGATGCTGCTTCTGATCGCAGTTATGTTTTGGCCGGGCTGGAGCCTGGCGGCCGACATTTTGACGCTGGAGGAAAGCATCGACATAGCGTTGAAAAACAGTTTAACCATACATTCCGCCAAAGAAGGAGTGGATGCCGCAGTTGCCCGGAGGCGGGAGGCCGCCACCGGATTTTTGCCGAAATTCAATACCACTTACAGTTACACACGGTTAAATGAGGAGCCCTTCAACAGATTCGCGAATCTGCCGGCAGGAGTCTTTATCCCCAACGGCACCGAAATTATCGTCGGAACACAGAATAACTATTACTGGACTTTTGAAGCCCGGCAGCCTCTTTTTACCGGCGGTGGTATTGTCGCCAATTATCAGGCCAGTCAAATCGCTGAAGATGCCGCCCGGATAGAAGAGGGTGCAAAACACCAGGATGTCATAAGAGATGTCAAAATCACTTATTTTAATATCCTGCGCGCGCAAAGAATTAAAGAGGCGGCGGATCAGTCGGTGGAAATGCTGACGGCCCACCGTGAAGTCGCCGGCAATTTCTTTAAAGTCGGAATGATTCCCAAAAACGATTTGCTGCATGCAGAAGTGGAACTGGCCAACGGCAGACAGAATCTAACGAAGGCGCAAAATGGAGTGGAACTGGCTAAAGCCCGTTTTAATACGGTTTTAAAGCGTAAAATATTTGCTCCGGTGCAGATAGTAGATATCTTGAAATATCAGCCGCTGGAAAGACAATTAGATGAATGTCTGGAAGTGGCCCTGAAAAACCGGCCGGAATTGAAAATTTCCGCCCTGAAAGTCGAACAGGCGGGCAAGATGGTCCGGATGGCGCAAAGCGAGTATTTTCCGACGCTGAGTCTGGTCGGCAATTACACGCGTTATGGCGATCATCCTTCGGTTTCCGGCAGCGATTATAGAGATGCGGAAAACTGGTCTGTCATGGGAGTGGCCAGCTGGAATTTTTGGGAATGGGGCAGGACAAAATTCAGAGTGGATGCCGGTCGCGCCCGGGAAAATCAGGCGCTGGACGAGACGAAAGAATTAACTGATTTGATTATTCTGGAAATCAAACATGCCTATCTGAATTTACAGGAGGCGGAAAAACAGATTGCTGTTTCGGAAAAAGTAATCGAACAGGCCAACGAAAATTTCCGTATCGCCCAGGAACGCTTTCGGGAAAACGTCGCCACATCGACGGACGTGCTGGATGCCCAGACGCTTCTAACCAAAGCCAAGGCGGATTACGCCAACGCTTTGGGAGATTTTAATATTAACCGGGCGATACTGGAGCGGGCAATGGGAATTATACAGTGATCAGGAAAGAGATTAATCTGCAAAAGCCTGGTGAAACAGCCCGAAAGATTTTAAGTGCGGCGCGGGCGCTCTTTGCCGAAAACGGCTACAATGCGACGCATGTGGATGAAATCGCCCGGCGCGCCGGTGTCAACAAAGCCACAATCTATTATCAGATCGGCGATAAAGATACTCTTTATGCCCATGTCATTCACCAGGTAATAGGCAACATTGCTCAAATCGTCGCCGCCGCGGTAGCTGAAAAAAGCGATCCGGAGGAAAAACTTGCCGCCTACATCAATAACATGGCCGATGCAGTGGATAAAAATCCGGAGATACCTCCCATCATGATGCGCGAGATAGCATCCGGCGGCATGCACCTGCCACTCGTGGTTGTGGAAGACATGTCTGCAATCCTGACCATTTTGATCGGCATCCTGGAGGAAGGAAAGAAAAAAGGTGTGTTCGCCGAGACGGTTCCCTTCCTGATTCATATGATGATCATGGGGACGATCCTTTTTTATAAAGGAGCGCTGCCGGTTAAAGACCGGAAGTTATTGCTCCCCGCGGCGGTAAAAGCACGTGATAAAAAGCTCAGAGGGACGGTAGGTGAGGAAGTGAGCAAGCTGGTGCTGAAGGCGATCAAGGTATGATGCTGTAAAACGGCCATATGCTGCGTTGCGCTGTATCCTTGCTAAGTACCAAAGATTTGTAAATTGGAGGACTTTTTTGAAAAAGAAAATTATCATTATTGTTTTTATGATCTTGTTCATCGGCGCAGGGGTACTCGTCTATCTTGGTCAGAAAAAAAATAATCAAAACGAGCTGTTCTTTTCCGGAACAATTGAAACGACTGACGCTAATCTCTCCTTTCAGGTTTCCGGACGAGTCGCCGGCGTCAACGTGCAGGAAGGCCAGTCCGTAACCCGAAATCAGGTAGTCGCCGAATTGGACCGGGCGGAATTTCAGGCGCGCTACGATCAGGCCCAAGCCAATCTGGACCGTGCGCAAAAGACCAAAGAGCAACTGCAGACAGCTTTGAAGATCAGCAAAAACACCTTGCCTTCGGAAGTAGCCCGCGCTGCGGCCGTAGTTAAAAGCGCTAAAGATACCATGCAGGATGCGGAAAAAAATTATCAGCGTTACGCAGAACTCTTTCGGAAAGGGGTGGTCACGGAAAAGGAGCGCGACTCGGTGAAGCTGATTTATGATGTCGCCAAATCACGCCTGGCCGAGGCGCAATCCACTCTGAAACATGCTGAGGGCAATCTCGCCAAAATTGAAGCTGCAGCGCAGGATATCGCCACATCAAATGCCCAGATAGATTTAGCGCGGGCCGCCCTTGCGCAGGCGGCGATCCAGCTCGACTATACCCGGCTCCAATCACCCCTCGATGGCGTCGTGACCAGCCGCAACATCGAACCGGGTGAAACGGTAAACTCCGGACGGGAAGTCCTAACAATTTCCGATCTTTCCCGCGTCGATTTAAAAATATTTGTTGATGAAACACAGATCGGAAAGGTCAAACCAGGCCAGAAAGCGGCGGTAAAGGTGGATACCTTCCCCGATAAGGAATTCGAGGGCTTCGTTTCCTTCGTCTCTCCCGAAGGTGAATTCACGCCCAAGATCATTCAAACAAAAAAAGAAAGGGTTAAACTGGTTTACCTGGTGAAGATATCCATTGCCAATCCCGGAAGAGAACTTAAAGCAGGAATGCCGGCCGACGCCTTGTTGAAATAACCTGGAATGGAGATGCCATGATCGCTGCTGCGGCGAATTTCCCGCCTATCGTGGAAGTCAAAAATGTCTCGGTGCGCTTTGCAGCCGTGGAAGCTCTCCATGATATTTCCCTTCAGGTAAACGCCGGAAATATCTTCGGTCTGGTCGGTTCGGACGGTGCGGGAAAATCAACTCTTCTGCGCCTGATCGCCACAATGATCAAGCCGTCGGAGGGAACCGTTCAAGTAGGCGGCTACAATGCAGTCACCGAGCGGCGGAAGATAAAAAACATCATTGGTTACATGCCGCAGCGCTTCGGGCTTTATCAGGATTTGTCCGTGGAAGAAAATATCGATTTTTTTATGGATATTTTTAACATTCCGAAAGCGCAAAGAAAAATGCGCAGAGACAAATATCTGGGATTTTCCAATCTGTTGCCTTTTTTAGACAGGCTGGCCGGTGATCTTTCCGGCGGTATGAAGCAGAAGCTGGGCCTGGCCTGCGTACTGGTGAATGAACCGCAGCTGCTCGTCCTTGACGAACCGACCAACGGCGTTGATCCGGTTTCGCGCAGCGAGTTCTGGGAGATTCTTGCCAATATGAAACAGGAAGGCATGACGATTATGGTTTCCACCGCCTATCTGGATGAAGGCGAAAAATGCGATCAGCTCGCGCTGATGCACAACGCCGTCATTCTGGAATCTTCCACCCCGTCAGAAATGCGGCAAAATTTTGCAACGCTGGAAGAAGCAATGATCGAACGGATAAAGCAGGTGGATAAGGAGCTGGTCGATGACTCTTTCCATTTCTGATTCCGTCTCCGTCAATAACCTGGAAAAGAGATTCGGCAAGTTTGTCGCCGTTGACAGAATTACCTTTTCCGTCAAGAAAGGGGAAATTTTCGGACTTCTGGGCTCCAACGGCTCCGGCAAATCGACCACCATCCGCATGCTTTGCGGTATTATCACTCCCACTTCCGGCTCCGGTGTTGTCGCGGGCCATGATATCATGACCGAGGCGGAAGAAATCAAGCAGTCCATCGGTTACATGTCGCAAAAATTTTCTTTATACGAGGATCTGACATCCTTCGAAAACCTGCGTTTTTATCTTGGCGTCTATAATGTGCCGGAAAATCAGTGGTCCGAGCGGATAGACTGGGTTTTGAATATGGCTCGTCTGCAGGACATGCGCCATCGTCCGACGAGAGAATTGCCGCCCGGCTGGCGTCAGCGCCTGGCGCTGGGCTGCTCGCTTTTGCACCGGCCCGACATTCTTTTTCTCGACGAACCCACCTCCGGCGTTGATCCGATTACCCGCCGGCATTTCTGGAATTTCATTCAGCAGCTGGCCGCACGAGGAATAACTGTTTTTGTGACCACTCATTACATGGATGAGGCGCGCTTTTGCGAACGCATTGTGATGATCAATCAGGGCAGAATCGTTGCTTCCGGCTCCCCCGGCGAAATTATTGCCAAGGCCTGCCCCGATCAAACCGACGCCGATCTGAACGATGCCTTTATAAAGTTGATGAAGGACGACGATGAAAAAAATAAATGAAGGGGCCAGCGGTTGAATCCTGTTCATATCAAAGCCATCGCCCGCAAAGAATTTTATCATCTGATCAGGGATTACCGCAGCCTGTATCTGGCTTTCGCCATCCCGCTGATATTGATTATTCTTTTCGGTTACGCCTTGAGCCTCGACGTCAACAACGTCAAAACAGTGGTCATCGATTATGACAAGACCGAGCTCAGCCGCGATTTTTTGAGCAAGCTCAGCGCTTCGCCGTACTTCCGCATTGTGGCGCATCTCGATAAAACAAAGACGGCGGTGGCATACCTTGACGACAACCGCACGGCGGCGGCGATTATTATTCCCCCGGATTTTATGAAGGATATCCGCGCTGATCGCCCTGCCGCCCTGCAGATCATCATTGACGGCAGCGATCCCAACATGGCTGGAATCATCCGAAGCTACCTGATGATCATCTGCGAAAAATACAATCAGAAATTACTGGCTAATTTCATCAACCGGCAGAACATGTCCCAGTTAAATGCTCCCGTGGACGGCCGGGTACGCGTCTGGTTTAATGAAGATCTGGAAAGCCGCAACTTTATTGTTCCCGGAATCATTGCCCTGATCATCATGATTGTCGCTGCACTTTTAACATCGCTCGTCATTGCGCGCGAATATGAGAACGGCACAATGGAAACGATCAAGTCCCTGCCGGTGAAAGCCGGTGAGTTCTATCTCGGCAAAGCCGCCCCTTACTTTCTAATCGCCATGATCGACGTATTAATCGCCATGATCTCGGGTCAAATTCTCTTCGGCGTGGTGATGAAAGGCAACTTCTGGCTGATGCTCGTCGCTACTGCACTGTATATCCTTGTGGCGCTTTCGCTGGGCCTGTTTATTTCCAACGTCACCAAATCGCAAATGCTGGCCAATCAGATGGCCATACTGCTGACATATTTGCCGTCGCTCCTGCTTTCGAATTTTGTCTTTCCGATAATCAATATGCCCGCTTTTTTGCAGTACGTCACCTATATTGTGCCGGCCCGCTACTACATTGATATTCTGACAGGCATCTACCTGCGCGACACGGGATTCAGCTATCTCTGGCCGAGCCTGCTGGTTTTATTTCTGTTTTTCACTGTTTTGTCGGTGCTGAACCTGCGAATTCTGAAAAAGGAGGGGCTGTAAGTATGACCTGGCTGAGAATCCGGGAATTGGTGCGCAAGGAATTTATTCAACTTTTCCGCGACAAGCGCAATCGCGTACTTCTCTTCGCCGCTCCTCTGATCCAGATCCTGGTTTTTGGCTACGTAGTCAACTTCGACATCCGTAATATCCGCGTCGCCCTGCTGGATTTCTCCCGCACGCAGGAAAGCCGGAATCTCGTCGACAATTTTACGGGCAGCAATATTTTCCATATAACGCACCATTTAAGCAGTGAAAAAGAGTTGACCGATCTCCTGCTCAAAGGGAAGGTGGATATGGCTCTTCAAATCAATCCCGATTTCGCCTCTCTTCTCAGGAAAGGGCAGACAGCGCCGGTGCAGATAATCGCCGACGGATCGATGAGCAACATGGCGTCGATGCGCATAGCCTATGCTTCCTCCGTCCTCGATAAATTTAACCGGGAAACCTTGCGCCAGTTGTATCCCCGCGAGATGAACTATGGCAAAATCGACGCCCGCATCCGCACCTGGTACAACCCCAATCTGGACAGCCAGCACTTCTTTGTTCCCGGCATCGTCGCTTTTGTCGTGATGCTTACGGCGCTCCTGCTTACATCCATCGCCATTATCCGGGAAAAAGAAGCCGGAACCATGGAGCAATTGATCGTCACGCCTCTGAAATCCTATGAATTTATCATGGGCAAGACCATACCCTATATTATTGTCGCGCTGGTGCAGATGACCGGAGTGATCATTTTCGCTATTTTCTGGTTTGAAATTCCTCTTCAGGGAAGCATTCTCCTGTTGTTTTTCACCACTTTTCTTTTTTTGCTGAGCACCCTGGGGATAGGTCTTTTTATTTCCGCAATTTCCAGCACCCAGCAGCAGGCCATGATGACGACCTTCTTTTTCATACTGCCATTTTTGATGTTAAGCGGCTTTATCTTTCCCATTGAAAATATGCCCCAGGTCGTGCAGTGGCTTACTTATCTCAATCCGCTGCGCTTCTTCCTGGTGATCGTCCGGGGAATATTTCTCAAAGGGGTCGGGCTGGAAGTCCTTTGGCCTCAGTGTGTTGCTCTCACTATACTGGGCGTCATCGTTTTTTCCGGCGCCATCAAACTGGTAAAAAAACGTCTGGATTAATTATTGACGGCCTCGTAAAAAAGGCAGGATATGCAGCATACGCTAAGTACGCCTCATTCTTCAGGATTCGCGCGCCTTGCCTGCGACCTTTTTGCGAGGTCGTCACGAAATTGCACGTTTTGCGACTTTTTATGAGTACATCATTATTTATCAGGTAGAAAAATCCGCCCCGTCCAAACACCATGCCCTGTTTTAATTGCAGTGATCAGCCACAGTATCAACAGCAGCAACCAGGCTGTCACAGAAATTGCCAGAAATCCGCTGCTTCCCGTCTCCTGATTCAGCTGCAAACCCTCAGCCACAAAGGCACCGAGAGGAAATATGAGGCCCCACCAGGACAGGGCAAACGGTAATCTTCGTTTTTTTACTTCAGCCAGGGTCAGTAAAACAGCCATAATCAGCCACCAAACGCCGAAGCCCCAGACCAACATCATTATTATCAGTACCATCTCCCGGGCCACCGGATATGGCATTTGAGTCAGAAGGTTCAGCAGGCCTACCGGGATGACACCGATCGGAGCGAGGTGAATCCAGGCGGTCGGCAACAGCGTTCCGTTGGCCGGTTTGTGCAGATAACCGCGATGCAGGGTTAAACCAAGCAAACCCATGTACATCATGCTCCCCGAACCCATGCCGACAGTATTGATAAACAACGCCCAGTCCCGGACTACGCCGGACATCTCCCTGAGCAGGGGAGCTCCGGCCAGGGGAATAACGACCAGACCCACTGCGGGAATGAATTTGGCCGGTGTAATATGATCTATTAAAACATGATCGCCCTGCAGCATATGAAAAAGTACTGCAAAGCTGAAAACAAAGGTAATGACAGCTCCGGGCCACCAAAATATGAGAGCAATCTGCGGGCTGGCAGGAGAAAAAACATGCCACTCGGCCGCCAGAACAAGCATTCCGATAGAAAAAGTCGGATAAAAATCAGCCTGCACCGGATGCCTCAGGGTGCTTAACGCAATCTTTCTAAAACGCAGCCAACGCCCCAACCAAACGGGCGCGAGCAGCATAAAGATCGCCGTATTTAGCCAGTGCAGCAGATATGCCGCCCCAAACAAAACCGGAAGACGGCGGCTGAGATTCTCTGTAACCATCGCCAGAATGCCTGTTCCCATGACGGCGGCAAGCCAGCCGGGGGCAAAATTTCGTATTATGTAGGAAAACCTCGGGTAAGCCATGCGACAACCTCAGCAAAAACGTCAATGTATTTCATGGCACTTCTTCACCATCGGCGCCGCCAACAAAGACAGCATCCTGCTCTGAAATGGAAACAACTATACATCCGACATTTAATCGTCTCCATGTTTCGGTGGTGGCGTCTGTACATACAGGACACCTCGCACGATCAATATCATTGTAAATGCGCTCCTCAATATCCATTCGGGGAACTGATAGGCGAGATTGCCTCCGGCAAATACTCCGCAAAGAATTCCCGACAGCAGGCTGGGTAAAAGTGTCTGCCTGATGTTGCCAAGTTTCCAGTGCGTATACGCGCCTAAGGCGCTCGTCGGAACGATGCACAAAAGAGAACTTCCCTGGGCGACAACTTGGCTTACCCCCACCAGAAGAACCATTGCGGGAATCATAACCGCACCCCCGCCGACACCCATCATCCCTGATAATGATCCGGAAAAGACACCGATAACCAAAAGTGCTATGCCCTTATGCCATCCAACAAAGGGGGGACTCACCGGTGGAACGAAAGGTTTCAAAATAAGGAGCAATGACATGGCAATCAAAAAGAAACCAAACGCCCTCCGCAGTTTCCAGTCCGCAAGTCTATGACTGTACAGGACTCCGCATCTTGTGGGGATAATTGCGCCGGCAGTAAGAGCCAGCGCGGCGAAGTAGTCAACGGCTCCATTTAACGAGTAGGCAACAGCTGCCGTTATCCCCGTGAAGACCATGACCGCCATGCTTATAGCCTGCGCCTGCCGTTGCACCAACTTAAAGCAATGCAAGATCAGGGGAACCAGGATCAAACCACCTCCAATTCCCAGCAGGCCGCTGAAAATTCCAGTCAAAAACCCTATTGCAAAACTCATCAATAAGTTATGATTTTCAATAAATTGGTCCCATTGCACCCGGTGCTTCATACTTGTTTTATTTCTGCCCTGCAGTTATCATCCGTCTTCCTATCCGGCAGCACCAAGGCCTCGGCAACCAGATCCATGATCTGAACCACTTGCATGTCCAGGCGGTAATGACTGATCAGGTCACCGAGGCCTTCACGGCAGTTATGGCACATCGTGCAGACGATATCGGCTCCGGTCGCTTTCAGTTGATCTGCTTTTATTTTGGCCGCCTCCAGGCGCAGCGGACGATATTCCGGCATGGTGAGCAAACCGCTGCCGCCGGTGCAGCAAAAATTGTTCATCCTGTTGGGGTGCATTTCCCGAAAGTCGGCGCAGACCTGTTTTAATATCAGGCGTGGTTGATCAAGCAGGCCGCCATAACGGGCAACATTGCAGGAGTCATGGAAGGTAACGGGCGCGGTGTTCTTCAATCGGTCCACCTTGATCCGGCCTTCCTGAAGATAACGGGCTATCGTTTCCACGACCGACTCGGTCGGAATTGCCTGTCTGTATTTGGCCCAATTGTATCCTTCCCAGCGGACCGAACGGTAGCCGTGGCCGCACTCGGAAACAACAATTCTTTTTGCCCGGAGCCTTTCGGCTGCCTGATAGATATTTTCCGCCATGAAGGCGCCCAAACGGTCATCGCCAGAAAAGAGGCCGAAGTTAGTAATGTCCCAGCCGTAACTCGGCAATGTCCAGCTTTCTCCGGCTAGATAAAAAAACTTCGCGGCATTCATGAAGGAACTAGGATCATATTTGATTTCCCGCGGGTTGAGGGCATAGATGAAATCGCAGCCCTCTTTCTCCACAGCGATCTTCACATCATCCACGCCCAGTTCATATTGAACCTCGCACCGGATCCAGTCCAGGGTATTCCGGAATTCTTCTTCCGTGACGCTCATCTGATTGCCGCTTTCCCATTGATTCCGGCAAACATTCGCCATGCCTTCCGGAATAATCCCCATTTCGGTCAGAATGCCGCGCGCCAGCCGAATCAATGCCGCATTGTCCACGCCCATCGGACAATTGAAAGTACACCGCCGGCAACCGCTGCAAGTGCCGAAGACAATGTCCTTCAAGCTTTGGATATCCTGCTCGTCCCGGGGAGTGTCCGCCCTGGTCCACCAGGGGAATATCCGTCCCAGCCAATCGATATGACGGTTGAAAATACGCCGGATTTGATCAGCCTTGTATGCGGGTGTCATAAACGGGTCGTCAGGCCTGGCCAAAGCGTAATGGCACGAACGCGCGCATTTCCCGCAATGAACACAGGCCGCCAGAGAGCATGCTGTTTGCCTGTTGATCTTTTTGCGCAGCAGTTCAGGTATTCTCCAGGGTTCAACAGGCGCCGGATTAATTGTGCATCGTCCGGCCGATTTATTATTAATTGCTTTCATCCAGTCTGGAACCTCCGGGATGTTGTCTGTGCAGTTATAAATTATCCTTTGCGGCCGATATTTCTATGTTCCATCATTTTCCCCAGGTAATAACGCGTGAAGGGATAATAGAGGTAATGAATGATCTTGGAAAAAGGAACGTAGATATGAAAAAAAGCGGCAAGGATGAAGAAGGTCAACACGGCCTGCCCGCTCAAAATTTCCGGATTACCGGAAACGGCGCTTATGCCCAGAGCATAAAAGAGAGTCATCATGACCAGAGCGAAATAATCATCAGGTGTGCTGATCAATCTCAAGGCCCGATCGGCTATGCGCCGGTAAAGCCTGAAAAGACCAACAATAAATGCCGCCCCCAAAACCATTCGCAGCGATTGCACAAATAATGCATCCTTGAGCAGTTCCGGTCTGTAAGGAATAAGAAATGTCAGACCGATGGCGGCGGCCGCTCCGAGATGGAATATAACGAACTGAAGATAGAACGCGGGATTCTTTCTCACGCCTTCTATTGTCCACGGTTTGGTCACGGCCAATAAGGACTGCAGGACAGCACCGTTGCCAGTACCTGCAGACAAGCTCATTTCCTCAATTTTTTTAAATTGGAGCAACCAAACAATTCTCAGGATGTAAGCTGCGCCCATAAAAGAAAGAGCCGCCAGATGAACCTCATGCTGCATCAATCCGCTTAAATCGCTCATGAGTCCTCCTATAAAGATCGCCGGCATTATGCCGTTGAAGTTTACTCACCGTATTTATTTCCCTTGATCCCGATCACACACACCCATCCGGTTTGGGAAGTCCGGCTATCTTGCACGCTCCCCTGGCCAGTCCCACGGGAAACAGCGCCTGCAATTGATCCAGGTGAAGCCCCGCATTGAGGCAGACATTCCTGATCAGGGGCGCCGTCTGGTGCTTCTCCCAATGTTCTCGAATACAGTGGATAACAGCCCAGTGCTTTTCACCCAAAACCTTCATGCCGACTCGCTGGGCAATGCATTGCGCCACATCCTCATTCCATAGTTCCGGTTTGACGAGAAACCCATCACCGCTGAGCTCGACTGCTGTATCGCCGATAAAAAAGGCTTCCATACGATTCCTATTTTTTTTCCAGAATATCCGCCAGTATCCCTGTCGCCCTGGCCGTTAACTCTTTACACTTTATATATTTTTCCTGTTCTCCCAGTTTTTCCAGAATTGCGGCACAGTTTGTAGAACCAAATTTTTCCAGGAATATCCGGCGAAATTCGGATGTCACCCGGCAGGCTTCATTCAAATCCTTGTTCCGTTCCGTCCTGCCGAAAAGATATCCCGCGGCAATGACTCCGCCGACTAGAGCGCCGCAGACATCGTCGTGTGATCTGCCGATGCCGCCGCAAAAGCCGGAGGCTACCTTGACGGGATATCCGGCCGGGTTTTCGGCGAAATGATCAATGATCGTTTTCGAAATGGCCTCGGAACAGCAAAAACCGGTATTGAAATAATCAAAAGCCTGCTTTTCCAAATCTTCTTTTTGCATCGTGTCTTCCTCCTGTTTTTTTGTTGAAAGAAATCACTTTTTAATGTATCAATCAAATGAATTGTTTTGATCTTATTCATAAGAATAAATTATGGAAGCTAATCTGAATCAATTAAAAGTATTTCATACGGCGGCGAAATTGCAAAGTTTCACCCACGCGGCAAAAGCCCTCTTCCTGACACAGCCGGGAATCAGCAAGCATATTAAGGACCTGGAAGATTATTACGGGGGCCGGCTTTTTGACCGGCTGGGGAAAAAGATCGTGCTTACGCAAGCGGGTGAGATACTGTATGCCAAGACAAAGATTATCTTTGATATTATTGATCAATTAAAGATAGAAATCGACGAACTCCATGATCTGAAGGGCGGTTCTCTGAGCATCGGCGCCAGCGTCACTCTCGGAGTTTATATCCTGCCTCGTCTACTGGGTAAATTCAGATCTCTCTATCCGCGCATCGACGTCAGCCTCGATATTGTACTGAGCCGGCAGGTCATAGATAAAATATTCGATAATTCAATAGACATCGGGTTTCTGGGAGCGCCTGTTGACGATGTCAGGATCAATACCGGTATCTTCTTAAAAGACGAACTGGTGCTCATTGTTCCGGCCGGTCATAAATGGGTCGGGAGAGATACTATCGAGCCCTCTGAGCTGATGAACCAGTCATTTATCATTTCGCAGCAAGGATCGGGAACGAGGCATATCATTGAAGAAAGACTAGGGCAAGCGGGAGTCGTCTTGAAAAAAGGTATGGAATTAGGTCATACGGAGGCGGTGAAAAAAGCTGTGGAATACGGTTTGGGCATCTCGATCCTGTCGAAAACAGTGATAAAACGGGAAGAACAACTGGGAGTAATCAAGGCCCTGCGTCTGGCGGGCGTTGATTTACGACGAAATTTCTATTTTGCCTACCGTAAGGATAAATACATAACAAACACAGCCAGGGCTTTTTTGCAGTGCGTCGCAGACGGAGAAGCATCTACCTCTGAGATCTTTTAGACAATACTCATTGACAAAGGGGGCGGAATGAAGTTCTTCGGCCTCACTCTTACCATACTGGGCATCATCGTTTTTACGAGCGCGATCAGTCTGGTAAAAAAACGTCTGGATTAGTCTTTAATTCTGGTATATTATCCAAACCCAATTAACATCCCAAAGGGCCGACTACCTATGCTCAAAGTTATTGCCGACCAGCCGTCAATCAAAAAATATACCCGGCAATTTGTCAGAAAATTCAGGCTATTTGTTGATGAACAGGTAAAAGTAAAGCTGGGGCATCAGGGTGCCAGCACTCCCGCCAAAGTCGCATGGTCAAAAAAACTGGGAATCTGGACGTTTTCACACGTCTCCAAAGAAGTAAGGTACTGGAATGCTTTTGGTATCGGCAAACCTAAAGCAGGGGCGCTGCTCCCCATAACTTCAGAAATTAATTTTCCCTGGTCCGGCATCGACAGAAAAACAGGCGCGGCTTTTGCAAGAGACGCATGGGGCGGCATTTTTATTATTCACCGCGGTAAAATCGGCGGGGGCAAAAAAGGAGTCGGTAAATCTCTTTTTGAGCATAACTATCGCGGCGTCTGGTCTTTTATGGAAGATGGAAATTACATCACGCAGGTGGCGGTCATCGGTATGCTGCATTCACCGCGCCTGGCCTGGCAGACGGCTAATTTTGTAAAAAAAATAGAAATGCTGAAATCCGCGGCCGTTAGTTCCCCGCAAACGGAAATTGACTTCCCGGACGCAACTTTCCGCCAGGACCTGGTTGGAAAGCTTCCGGAATCCGGAGGGCCGGATCTCGGGGCGCAATGCGATCATGATTTTGTCGTCAATAATCTGGCAGTGCATCTAGCCCGCTGGAAATTCAAAACAGGCAACGACGATAACCATGAGCTCTTCCTTCTGGATCCCTCAGCGGGCAGAAAATCGCATATTTTTGAAATTCTAACCGATGCCCGGGAGAACAACATACTGGCGGCGGCGGCAAAACTGCTTTTGCAGGCTAAGATCGACCAGGATAATCCTTCACCTGTGCTGATTCTACCGGAGGAAAAAATGCCTGCTCATGCTCAATCATTGCTCCAAATAAACGTAAATGCTGCCGGTTTTCGTCTGGAGGATGACCGGGTTATTTTTTATGGCCTGGAAAAGATCAGGCTTGACCAAAAGTTATAGATATGGAAAGAAATCAATATATAGGTAAAATTGGTAAGATTGTGAGATTCATCTACCAGGGGGCGGAATTATGACGGAAGAGAGAAGAAAGCGCACAAGAGTTCCGGTTGCTTTTGATGTCAATATCCTTTTTCAAAACGATAAAATTAAAGTGCAGACAACCAATCTCAGTCTGACGGGTATAAGCTGTACGAGCGACCCGCGTTTTCGCACCAGTGAGCTTTGCGACGTAATTCTGGCCTTGAATGAAGACGCCACTCTGACCATAGCCGGTAAATTTCTCCGGGTGGACGAAAAGGAAGCAATTGTCGCGTTTCTTTCCATGGACGAAGACACTTTTTCCCACTTAAAAAGAATAATCGAGTATAATGCCCTCGATGCGGATAAAATTGTTCAGGAATTGAAAAATCCGGCGTTTACGAAGCAGTAAATATTTCCTGCCGCGCGCCGCCGTAAAGCGAAGTGCTGAAAGTAGTTATATAATAAGTATCAAGGAGATAAATGGATGCCGAGAATTCCGGTGGACAAACTTACACCCGGAATGAAGCTGGCCAAACCGGTGACCGCCAAAAACGGTATGGTTATGCTGGGTGAGGGTACGGAACTCACCGAAACCTGGATTGAACGAATCCGCAACATGGATGTAACCAGTATCTTTGTGGATGGTCAGCCGGTTCCAACTCTTTCCAAAGAAGAAGCACTGGCCGGTCTGGAAGCCAGATTTGCCCGGGTAGAAGACAAACCCTACATGAGCCTAATCAAGAAGATCGTAAAAGAGCATATCGAAGGATTGTATGAGTAGCATCGACCCCAAGGTCTTACGCCGCAAAGTAGAAAACATCAGTACATTGCCCACAGTACCGGCCGTCCTGAAGAAGTTGTCC
>Ga0208041_1000085_pt1 | contig 122400 bp, 83 predicted proteins | sample AD_SCU002_MetaG_FD_184453 | JGI IMG/M metagenome (GOLD analysis project Ga0208041, IMG submission 184453) | Active sludge microbial communities of municipal wastewater-treating anaerobic digesters from China - AD_SCU002_MetaG (SPAdes) (version 2) | ecosystem: Engineered > Bioreactor > Anaerobic... | reverse complement strand
GAAGAGCGCCCGCTTCTCGGTGAGCCGCGCGTACTCCTGTCTGCCGGTGTCGGTCATCATGCCGGGTATACGAATGTTCCGTGTTCATCAAGGTCGTAGTCGAGCCGCTGGAACTCCTCAAGGTACTGCTGGTGGATGGCCCGGGGGTCCAGATCGCCGAAGAGGTCGGGGTAGAACCATTTCGCGAGGTAGGCGGTGCCGATGAAGTAATCAGGCCCCCCGATGACGTCGGTGTGGATGATATGCACCCTGCCGTCCCTGACCGCTTTGATCTGGTTCCAGACGGGGCGGTCCCCGATCGCGCGGAGGACCTGCTCGAAGGATGACCGGTCATCGTCGCTGTAGCCGCCGAACGCCGTCTCCCCGGCGCCGACGATCTTGATGATGACGTCGGGGTTCCTGCTGATGACCGCCTCGGGGTCGACCACCGGGTACTCGACCGGGTTCTCGCCGAAGATGTTCCTGCCGCCGGCGAGCTGGATCTTCTCGTCGTAGCCCGAGCCCTTCCCGGCGCTCTTGTAGTCGTTCCAGCTCTCCAGGTAGACCGGGACCCGGTCTTTTACCGGGACTGCGTCGACCACCTCCGCCACGGTACCGGTGGCGTTCTCGTAGAACGTGAGGAACCGCTCCGCCTCCTCTTTTTTCCCGAGGAGGAGCCCGAGCGTCCGCGCCTCGTCGGCGTAGACCGCCGGCCGGTAACTGTCGAACCTGAAGAAGTGGATCTCGGGGTCGATAGCGCTGAGGGTCTTTTCGATATCGGCACACGAACTCTCGGATATGGAGGCGTAGAGGATGACCGCGTCGGGGCGGATGCCGGCCGCTTTCTCGTAGTCAGGGGACCAGGTCGAGCCCAGGTTTGCTGTTCCCTGGTACTCGGGGTAGAAGACCGGGTCCTCGAGGACGTACTTGCTCACGCCCACAACCCGGTCGGGCTCAAGCCCGAGCGAACGCAGCATATCGAGGGTATCGCTGTTGAAGAGCGCGATCCTCCGGAGCGGGCGGGTGAGCGTCGTCGTCCGCCCAGATGTGTCGGTTATCGTGAGCGCCCGGCCGTCCCAGTGCGTATGGACGAACGCGGCGTCCTGGAGGTCGGCGGACGGCGGGGCTTCAACGGTTCCGCCCATGAACCGGGCGTCAAGGGAGTCGAGGATTGCGGTCGCGAGTTCGGGGGCTGTCAGGGTGCCGTCGCCGTCGCCGTCACACGGGACCGCTGCTGCCATCCCTGCCATGAGGCAGAGAGAGCAGGCGAGCAGGAGGAGACGCCTGGTCACCGGCTGCACCTCCAGCGGTATGCAACGGCAAGCGCGGCGAGCGCGGCTGCGGGGAGGAAGCCGGGGGCCTCTTTTGGCGCAGCGCCGGACCCGGGGTCGCGGGCCCCTCCGGCCCCGACGGCGCCGGACTCGCCGGTCAGGAGGTCTTCCCAGGTGCCGGTGAAGGCTTCCGCGGCATCCTGCGGACCCTGGGCCCGGTAATTGATCGTCTCTTCGCCGATGACGGCGAAGGCGACCTTCCCGCTCGAGACCCGGGTGCGGTCAGCCGGGTGGTCGGTCTCCATCCACGTGCAGCCGTCCGGGAGTGTCTCGACGATGCCCCCGACCGGGATGCCGGTCACCGTGAGGGTTATATCAAGACCGCCCTCCTGGGGAGTGATGGTCCTTGCGACGCTTCCGGCCGCTGCGGGGGCCGCGAGCAGAAAGACCAGGATGCAGAGGAGTAGTGTTCTCTTTGGTGTCACAATAAGGGAATTCGGCGCATTGTAATAAATATCTTATTATTCATGTTATTTATTAAACCGGGGTTTTAAAATCGGACTATCAGGTGCTAAGACAGTTTCAAATACTCTGAATGAGGGCCGGGTGCTGTGAGGGGGATCGTCAGTCGCACGCGTTGCCGCGGAAGTTTGCGAGGGGGCAATCCCGGGCGTCAAGGCTGGTATGAAAAACACTCTCCCGGGTATGGAGAGCGCCCGCTCGAAGAGGCGGCTATTACCAATACGGGCCGGCCATAGCCGGTTTTCATGCTCATCTATGAGCCTTCGGCTCATGGCGCGCTTCGCGTGAGATAATGTACACGTGCAACAGACAAGGTCTCACGCGAGAGACCGGCGATCACTCCAACGCCCCCCTCAAGGTAAGGTGAAATGCTCCACTACTACTGCAACGATTCTCAATTACCGGCACGCTCAACGGAGGAGAGTATCGATCTTTTTTCACACTCTCCGGGGTTTGCATCCCGGTATCCCCACGTACTGCCCCCGTCCGGGGGCGGGGGCTTTGAGGAGGAACGTACGGGTACCCGCCTGCGGGGAGGGGGTTACAGGCGTATGGCAATCTGTAGGAATTGAGTCTGGACGCTGAAGACACGAGGCAGAGATAGGGGAGGGGGCTCGCCCCCTCCCCGTCAGCCCCGCCCCCCAGGGCGATAGCCACCACGGTCCACTGCACGGGGAGATCCCGGAGAAGAACCAGTTTCTAGCTGGTTCTCGCTGGCCGATTCTTCCCGGTCTTTCGGGAAACCGGCGTCAGCACCACCCCCTGGCGCGGCGTTCCACCGGATATCGCCATGACTGCCCCCGCCCCCGGTAGGGGCGGGGGAGGAGCGCGAAGCGCGGGCGGGGTGGGGGGACGGAGGGGAGCGTTCCGTGGGGGATGGGACGAAGGCCCGATATAGTCTGTTCATTTGGAATCGATGTACTACTTCCGGCCGCGACCCCGGTTACGGCCCCGGCCCGCTCATGATGATGAGCAGGACCTCCAGGCCCACGGGAAGCGCCACCAGGATAGCCGGGGTCTTCATGGAGATCCCTGCGGCATGCTTCAGGCCGAACGTCATGATCACCCCGCCCCAGAGCGCGGAGAGCACGAGCAGCCCTTTTGCTGCGGCAAAGAATGCGGTCATGACAGGGTTCTGTTGTATCTCGTCGATGATCTGGTTGTAGCCGGCGACCGCCTCTTCCCGCGCCTCATGCTGCAGCGATACCACGTGCGGCAGCAACTCATGGGCCTTCTGCATCTCAGATGAGCTCTTTGGGTTCAGGTGCGCCGTCGTCGCGGCCTCGGCATCCAGGTACTCGTGATATTTCTCCCCCGGGGCGGGAGCGATCCCGGCCATCGGCCAGACAACGACAAAGAGGACCGAGAGTATGATGTAGCCTGCGACCACCGGAACCCTCCCGTATCCCGGGACGGCCTGGGCCTTCCGGAAGAACCCCTGCCGGGGATTCCCGGCATGCCCTGGGGTGAAGATCCGGAAGTAGGCGGCGAGGAGGAGCCAGGCGACGCATACGGTGATGAAGATCGCGGCATGCGCCGCCGGCATAGCCCTGTTGAGGAATCCCTTGTAGGGGACAAGCCGGTCGATGGAGGAGAGAATGAGGTTGATGAACACCATCTGGGCTACGGCGGCGGTGGGGAGCCACAGCGACACCTCCCCGGAGAGGTGTTCCTGGAAGAATCTGTCAGGGCGGGTGATGATATCCATGGAGGACTCCTTCCCGCAGGAGGTACACGGGGTTGTACCGATCAGGGGCGGGGTCATACTTATTCCTGCCCCATCTCTGATGTGGTTCCCGGGTATAGTGCAGGTATTGTCGCGTCAACGTGCCGGGTTCGGGTTCTGCATTAAATCGAACGGCGTGTCTTTCATGGGCGCAGCGGGAGGTCGAACCGAAGAAAACACCTGATGCCCGTGGGGCCGTCGAATAGGGAGAGGGTGTTGCCACCCTCCCCCCTTCCAGGAACCGTACGTGCACCTTTTAGCGCATACGGCTTGCGCACTCCACTAATGGGTTCATCTGCGGCGGCGGTACTGGGGTCCCGACGGGCAGTGCAGGTGCACAGGCCCGGATCGCCCCCCGGGGACGGATGCCTGCCGGGCACGTCCTGGAATCGTACTCCGACAGAGTAATATCGCATGGAGACGAACAAGAGGATGGCCCTGTCACTCTTCAACCTTCTCCATGTTGGATTCACAGGGCCGTCTGCCTGCGCCGGGACCAATCCGGATCGTCTCTCCCGGCGCAGCTGTACACACGTTTCCCCGGGGCGCCGGGGACATCTTTCCGCAGGTATGCGGGCGAATCGACGGTTTCCTGCAGCCGGGGCCCTCGCGGTCGACGGTGGTCTGGCGGCAGGATGGTGCTACCGGAAGAAGCGGTAACCGTCTCGGATCCAGAGTTTTCGGGGTGAATCATCTTATTTTTTGGTCCCGAGGAGGAGGGGGACCTGCCACCGGTCGCTTGCGTTGCCGCGAAGAGCAGTAGATGGTCGTTACAGTCCCCGTCAAGGCTTCGTGTTCTTCGCATGAGACTCTATAGCCCCCTCCCAAAACCGCCGTTCATCTCCCCTTCCTTCATCTGACGCGGTGTAGGTTCCTCAGCCGCAGCACCGAGGACCACTCCGGATCCTGTCGGCGCACCCGGCGGACCTGCCTCATCGACAGTACGGCGGTCACTCTGGACTTCAACATTGTCAAGAAACGCTACCGGAAGGCTGACCTGGTCGATAAGGACTACGCCTAGGCCTACTCCACCACCAACGGCTATTACCTCGGCTACAACCTGACCCTGGTTAGTCATCAAGCGCCCCGATGATATCCAGTACGATGCCCACTGCGCCGGGGACGGCCTTTCGGACCTCCTCGGAGAGCCCGATCTCCATCTCGGGACCGGGAAGGCGTTTCGGCTGGCATCCGATGATCGTGACGTCGATCCCGTCTTCGATACGCCGGAGCGCTCCGGCGATGCCCCCGGGACGGGCATCGCGGATGCTGCCGGGCGACAGGTCGCCGATCCGCAGCTGGGCGATCGCTCCCGACCCGGCACCGAAGTCCACGATATCGACGACGATGAGTTTTTTTGTTCTTTCGGGATCGAGCAGCGTAAATACAAAAGGCGCTGCGCAGATGCCTGCGTCCACCACTTTCACGTTGTCGGGGAGCGCAAACTTCCGCAGTTCCTGCGCCACGGCGGGACCAAAACCGTCATCGGCGAAGAGGAGGTTTCCGCATCCTGCTACGACGATCTCCGGGTACGGCATTTTCAGGCACGCCCGCTGAAGGGGGCGGTGCGGCACGCATCAGAGAACCCAGCCTTTCGACATAACCAGAGGTCGGCGCTGCATACTCGCACGTACCGACATATACTGTCTTTCGTGATCGTTCTCATAGCGTCGAATACCATTTTTATTAACATAATGGCTTAATATTCATCAAATTATGTAATAAAATAATATCTATTGCTACTTAATTTGAGATAAGTATTAATGGAGGTGTGCCCCATTCCCTCCTGTCTGTAACCATAGTGCGGACAGAAGGAAAGACATATGAAGAAAAGGATCTGTAAAGAAACGAGAGGACCCGGCAGGTTCTTAGATCTGCCCTGCGGCGCGGCAAAACCGTGCAGGCACTGGATGCTTCCGGTCGCGCTGTTGCTGTTCGGTGTTCTGTTGTTTGCCGCCCCTGTTGCGGCTACGGAGTATTGCGGAGACTTCCTGACCACTGCGAACGGCACGTCGGGGCATGTGACCGGGGGTCTCTGGTATGACTACTATCCGGGATTCGAGTATGGCTATCCGGGTCCTATTACAAAGACCTTTACGTTGCCGTGCACCTCCGACAAGGTCGAGTGGGCGCGCCTGGAAATCGTCACGTATATCGGGAATTCTGAGAGTAATTATCCCATTCGAGCCCAGGCAATCTTCAATGGGGGATCCGGGAACGTTACTCTCGCGAACGCGACCAGTAATTCTTCCTATACGTGGGGATATAAGTCCGTGAACTGGGATCCTGATAACAACAAGGCCAACCGTGTCTCCAGCGACCTGGTGTCGTGGTATGATGTGACAGACAACATCAACTCGCGGAATGTCACAGCATACGTCTCCAACGCCAAGCTGGACGGCACCCAGCCGTTCGACGGTCGGGTGAAATCCATCACGTTAATCGTCGCGTACGACGATAACACTACCGGAAAAGAGTATTACTACTGGGTGAACCAGGGGCACGACGTGTGCACGTATCTCAGCGATCCTGATGAGCATATCGGGATCACTACGTTCTCCACATCGGATGTCCCTCTAATCGGGCTTGCAAACCTCTCAGCTCTCTATATTTCCAGTTACAACGGCAATTATACGTTTAATGGCCAGAATTCGGATCTCTACGACAGGAACCAGCTGACGTGGAGCAACCCGAAGCAGGGAAGCTACTGGGGATCGACCTCCTGGAACGTCACCGACAAGCTGACGCAGGGCTCCAATTCTGACCTGAAGTATACGAGAAACGGAACTCATTCAGGGCAGTATTCTGGGTACTACAAGTTACCGCTCGCGCTCCTGACGGTGGAGAACCGGAAGTTCACCTACGACTTCAGCGACTCCAATACCTACGGGACGGCAGGCACCACGCTCAAGGCGTACAAGGGCAACGTCAGCGCGCAGCCTCCGACGGCGACCGACGTGCCCACGACGGAGATCACGTCCTACTCGAACATTAAATCGAACAACGACGTGTACGAATCGACAACGGTGGATACAGGTTACGCCGCCCACCGCTTCGAGTTCACCATCAACCAGTCCGCCAGCGACGTGGAGAACTTCACGGCGACGTGGGTTGGGAAAGGGAGTGGAGGTGTTCTTTCGAAAGGGGAGAAATTCTACATCTGGAATTGTAGTAGTTCTGGATACGAGCAACTTGGTAGTTTCTCCACAGATGCCAAAACAACCCTCTCCGGCACGAAGACGACCGGACTGAGCAGCTACATCGATGACAACGGGAAAGTGATCCTGCTCGTCGTCCAGAATAAGAATGGAGGTTCGACCATCGAGACCGACTATGTCAAACTGGAGGTGGTGCGCAAACTCTGATCACCTCACTCTCTTTTTTGATCCGGTTCTCTCCGCGTCCACGTGCGAGACCCCGGAGATTCGATTAAAAATAATCAATGCGATGGTACCCTGTAATAAATGATCATTTTTATATGCCACCTAATGTTACGTATTCTCCATAATGTATGTAGTTTGTTCGGCAACAAGACTTCGACGATCCACGCAAAAAAACGGTTCAGGCTTCTCTGATTTGCCCCCTCCCGAAGATGCACGCCAGCGGGAGATGCGCGCCGTGGTGCATGCAACCGCTCTTCCAGCGTTTGCGGTCATGAAAGGTCGACTGTTCGCGATTTGTGCATGGGGATCCATGCAACTGAATGCACTCCTCCAGCAGGCATACATTGCCGGGTCCGCCCTGACGGACCCGCGTTACGAGGTTGAAAGATGACTGCTACTAAAAGCATTCAAACATGCAGGATGCGTTTCATCCTGCTTGCCGGTATCGCTGCACTGCTGTGCATGACCGCACCGGCGATGGCCGCGACCATCGTCGTACCTGATAATTATTCGTCCGTCCAAGACGCGATCAATGCGGCTTCGCCGGGGGACACCGTTCTCATCAGGGATGGGACATATACATTGGCATCGACCATTACCGTCCAGACACCGAACCTTACCATCAAGGGAGAAGATCATGGTTCGGTCATTTTTGAGCAGGGCGCTCAAAGTGAATTCCAACTCTGGTCTGCTGCAAGCAGAACACATCTTGAGAATATTACGTTCAAAAAAATCACATTAACAGTGGACTCTTCATACAATGCGATCGCCAACAACACTTTTATCAATCCAACTTATGATACCGGATGTCTTGCAGTAGGATCCTCTTCCACATTCAACATATTCCGTGACAACATTGTCACCGGCGCAACCGGAGCTCTTGCGGGGATGACCATTATGGGTCATTCGCATCTCATTGAGAATAATACCATCCGGAATGGTACAGCAGGAGGATTCCTCATTGCGGGTGCGAATAATACCGTCATTAAAAATTCTTTCATCAACAATACCAACGCCGGCATTGCAACATACAGCGATGGATTTGATGTCGAAAACAACCGGATCTATCTGAACACCATCACCGGCAACGGTGCCGCGGCAACCACCATGGGGACAACCCCGCCGACCACGATCTCCTGGGTCTCTCCCGAGGCGATCGCCTACACCTACAACGGCACATCGTACTCAGGCGTCATGGGCAACTACTGGGGCAGTGACTACACCGGCGCCGACGCCGACGCCGACGGCATCGGGGACACCCTGTATGCCCTCCCGGAGGGGCTCGGCAACGACACCGCGCCGCTGATGGCGCCGTTTAGCGAGTACTTCGGCGGTTCTGAACCAGCCCTGACCACCATCGAGGTCTCCCCCGCGACGGCCGACCTGGCGATCGGCGGGACGCAGCAGTTCACGGCGACGGGGAAAGACGCGCTGGGCACGCCGATGAGCGGCCTCTCCTTTACCTGGTCGAGCAGCAACGAGACCGTCGGCACGATCGACGGCACCGGACTCTTCACCGCCCTCGCCGCCGGGAGCGCCACGGTCACCGCGTCCGCGGAGAGCGTGACCGGCACCGCAGCGGTGACGGTGACCGAGCCTCCCGCCGGCGACCCCCCGGTCGCGAACTTCATGGCGAACACGACCGCCGGCACCGCCCCGCTCGCGGTGCAGTTCGCCGACATGTCCACGAACACCCCGACCTCCTGGCTCTGGGATTTCGGGGACAACGCGACCAGCGACCAGCAGCACCCGGTCCACACCTACGAGACTGAGGGCACCTACTCGGTGACCCTCACGGCCACGAACGCCGCCGGCAGCGATACCGAGACGAAGATCGGCTACATCACAGCCAGTGAACCGGCCCTCCTCCCCGACCTCACCATCGCCGGCACCGTCAACCCGATACCCGCGAGCGCCGTCTTTGCGAGGGAGCCGAACTCCGTTAAGATCACCAACATCAAGAACACCGGCCCCGGTCCGGCCGCAAACATCCCGGTCGCCCTCTACGCAAGCGACGTCAGCACGACCGTCCCGGTCAACACCACGACCATCGATGCGCTCGCGAGCGGCGCCCAGATCACCGTCATCCTCATCGACCCGACGATCCGGAACCTCGAGGGCGGCACCGTCACCTACACCGCCGCCCTCGACCCCGAGAACCTGATCGCCGAGACGAACGAGGCGAACAACAACAAGACCAGCGCCGCGAAACCCGTGCGCTACAACGGCTACAAGGGCAAGGCGTTGTACTGGGAGGGCGGCAGCAACGTCACCACCTACCGGACGTATGACCTCCGGGGCGACATCATCCACTCGTTCGGCGACGCCGCCTATGTCTCCGGCAGTTTCGGTGCTGGCGGCTGGACCACCTACAACACAACCTGGACAGCCTCCAACCTCACGATCCCCGCCGGTGCAACCGTACTGGAGGCCCGGCTCTACGTCCCCTACACCTGGGACAGCTCCAACGAGGCCGCGAACGTCGTCATCGACTTCAACGACGTCCGGGTTGAACGCCAGCACTGGTACACCGACCAGAGCAACTTCGGCGGATACGGCACCTTTGGCTACGGTCTCATGACCTACGACGTGACCGAACTGTTCCGGCCCAATGCCAACAACGTCGCGACCTTCACCCGGACCATCTCGAACGCCGCACTCTCGCCCTACGGCTTCACGCTTGCGGTCGTCTATAAAGACCAGAACGCCACCAGAAAACAGATCTTCATGAACGAGGAGTTCGACCTCCTCGGTGCCAGCGCGACCGGCTACGGGACCACGCCCGAGGAGGCAACCGCCTACATCCCGTTCACCGGCCAGACCATCGACACGGCGAACGTAATGCAGGCAACTCTGGTCACCTTCGCCCCGTCCGGATACGGGCCGGAGGGAGACCTGCTCTTCAACGGTATCGTGATCGCAACGGACGTCTGGGACCACGGGCCGACGGACGGGCCGCAGGTTGCCGTCGATACACGGGACGTCCGTGAGTACCTTGCCGCAACCGGGAACGAGGCCGGCATCCAGAGCGACGACCGGCACGGCGGATCCCCCTGTATTGCAGCCTCGCAGCAGTTCCTCATCGTCGAGTACGCCGACCCCGCCCTCCCCGATCTCGCGATCTCGACCCTCACCTCGAACAACGGCGAGGTCTTCTCCGCGGCCGAGAACACCTACACCGCGACGATCACGAACATCGGCACCGCGGATGCCGCTGGCTTCGCCGTCGAATTCAACGTCACCGGTGCCACCGGCACGGTCACGGTCGCCGGGCTTGCCGCCGGCGCAAACACCACCGTCACCTGGACCGATGAGACCGTGCGGACTGCCGGCGATCCCGTGACGGTCACGGCGACGGCCGATACCGAGGACAGCGTCACCGAATCGGACGAGGAGAATAACATCAAGACCCTCGAGAAAACGGTCGTCAACAACGGTTACCGCGGCAAGCGCTGGACCGGCGGCGATGATATCACGACCGCCGCGACCTACACCGTCCGTGGGGATCTCGTCTACTCGAGCGGTAGCAGTGCCTACCTCTCAGCCGGCACCGGCTGGACCGACGACACCGTGACCTGGACCGCTGCGGATCTCTCGATCCCCGAAAACGCGACCATCACCGCCGCCCGGCTCTACGTCCCCTACACCTGGGACAAGGGGCCGGTCTTCCCGGCGAACGTCTCCTTGACCTTCAACAGTAAACCCATCGAGCAGACTGCCTTCTACGAAGACGAGAAACTGTGGGGCACCTCCTACCCCTACGGCATGACCGTCTACGACGTGACGGATGCCTTCAGCACCGACGGCAACACCGCCGTCCTCGCGAACGCCTACCCCGGCGGCGGGAACGTCTCGGTCCGCGGGATGCTGCTTGCGGTCGTCTACGACGACGGGGTCACCGCCCCGCACACGGTGCTGATGAACGAGGGCTTCGACCTCCTCTACGGCGGTGCAGCACAGTCAACCACCCCCGAACAGGCGACGGCGTACGCGCCGTTCACCCTCGACCCCGCGAAGGCCGCCGCCGCCCGGCTGGTCACCGTCGCCCCCGGCGCCGGACCGACCGAGGGCGACCTCCTCTTCAATGACGAACGCTTCGAGAACGTCTGGAACTACACCGGCGCGACCCAGATCGGTCTTGACGACCGCGACGTGACGGCACTCCTCGCCGGCGAGAACCTGGCCGGGTTCCGGAGCGACGCCGACTACATGGAGGCCGCCGCGGCCTTCCTGGTCGTCGCCTACCCCCTCCCGACCGGCAGCATCGCGATCACCTCGACGCCCGAGGCCGCCGCGGTCTGGCTCGACGGTGAGGAGACCGGGGAGGTCACGAACTGCCTCCTTGCCGACGTCCCGGCCGGCGCCCACGTCGTCACCCTGAAACGTGACGGCTACGCCGACGCCTCGACGCCGGTCACCGTCACCGAGGGCGAGACCGCCCTGGTCCACCTCGGCCTGACCACCGCGACCGGCAGCCTCACGGTGACCTCGTCGCCCGCGGGCGCTACGATCCTGATCGACGGCGCCGATACCGGGGCCGTGACGAACGCCACCCTCGACGGGATCGCGGTCGGCACCCACACCGTCACCCTCCGGAAAGACGGCTACGTCGACGCCACGGCCGAGATCGAGATCACCGAGGGCGAGACCGCGACCCTCCGGCTCGATCTTGCCCGCGCCCTCGGCAGCATCGTCGTCACCTCGGCGCCCGAGGGCGCCGCGATCTTCCTCGACGGCGCCGATACCGGCGACGTCACGAACGCCACCCTCGCCGGCGTCCCCGCCGGGGAGCACACCGTCACCGTGACGAAGCCCGGCTACGCGGACGCCACGGCGACCGTCACGGTCGAGCACGACAAGACCGTCCCGGTCCACTTTGCCCTCACCATCCCGACCGGGAGCATCGCCGTCACCTCGACGCCCGACGGCGCCCGGATCTACCTTGACGGTCTCGAGACCGGGGAGGTCACGAACGCCGTCCTCACGAACGTCCCGGACGGTGCCCACACCGTCCGGGTGGAGCTCGACGGCTACCGGACCGCCGAAACGGCCGTGACGGTCGCGGCCGGGGAGACGGCGGAGGCCGCCTTCGCCCTCGAGGCCTCGGCGATCACCCTCGCCCCCGGCTGGAACTTCATCTCGACCCCGAAGAAACTCGCCGCGGGTGCGGACACCATCGCCCTCTTCGACGCGGTGGAGACCGGCGGCCACGCGATCCTGCTCTACGACGGGCTGAACTACCGGTGGAAGGCGATGAACTCTGCGGATCTCTTCCAGCCGCTGGATGGGGTCTGGATCTACGCGAACGGGACCTACACGATCCCGTTCGCCTTCGCCGCCGGCGCACCCGAACTCCCGCCTGCAAAGGACCTCGGGAAGGGCTGGAACGCGATCGGGTTCTCCGACACCGTCCCTGAATCGGCGAAGGTCACCCTGCAGTCCCTCGGCGACCACTGGTCCACCCTGATCGGGTTCGATGCAGGGGCCCAGGAGTACGACGTCTCGATCGTCCGCGGCGCCACCGGCCGCCACGGCGACGAGCGCCCGATGCAGCCCATGCAGGGCTACTGGCTGTATATGAACACGGCAGAGACCCTCGGCAGTCTCAGCGGGTGAAGGTGAGAGGGGCACTGCTCCTCCTCGCCCTCGTCGCCGGTACGGCGGCGGGGCCGGGGAGACGATCACCTTCCTCGTCGGCGGCACGGCGGCAAAAGAGACGGCATCGTTCGATGTCGGGCGCCAAAATTAGAGTGACCCCATTCCTTTGCCGTGACCGGGGAGGAGGGGATCCCCCTCGCGAGGAGAGGTCATCAGACCTGACTGCCAGGGATCCCGGATGCGACCAGAGATAGGGATCATTCGTGCTTTCCCATGTCCGATTATCCGATAATGGGGTTAGGATGCTATGATAATGAGATTCCGGAGCAGTAGCCTATATCAAACCCGGGTTTGTTTTTACTTGATGCTATTAACTATTGTTAAATAGTACAAAATCGCAACCATATCATAAATGGTGTTATTACGTCTGTCTGCCAGGGTGTATCTGCGACGTAAATCTTCCAAAAATAATGACCCCTGGAGGATCTACGTCGACTTCCGGGGAGACTCTGGGTAACTCATCAACGATTGGATGCTATCTGAAAGGGTGTGGAGATGTATCTCAAAAAAATGATACGGGCATCATTGCTCGTTGTTCTGCTGTTGTGCATGGTGGGGGTGGCTTCAGCCGACGAATGGGTGGGCGGCATCCCGCTTGAGACGGTGCAGACCGGCACGGTGACCGGCGACCTCTGGTTCGACGTTGACCCGGCGCCGGACTGGGGGGAACAGGACGTGACCAAGACCTTCACGCTGCCGGCGGCTGCGGTCGAGGAAGAAGGCCGGATCACGTGGGCCCGACTCTATATCTCGGCATACTGCGGGCACATGCAGAACGACTATAACTTCTGGATCACCAACCGCTTCGACGGCGACGGTGACGGCGAGTACGAGCATGTATGGCCGGAGCCCGGGCGTTCCGGGTTCAATTTTGTTCTGGATCCAAATACCTGGGAACCCCTCGGGAACGACAACACCGCGCTCGGCGGTGGTCAAAACGACCCATACAAGCTCTACAATGATCACGAGAACCGGGTTACGAGCGACTACTTCATGTGGTATGACGTGACCGACCTGATCACGAGCCAGACGGTCAACGTCAACGTCAATACGGACGGTACGTTTGACGGCCGGATCAAGGTCATCAGCCTGGTCGTCGCCTACGACGACCCGTCCTCCACCACAGAGACCACCTACTGGGTGAACCAGGGGCATGACGTCTGCTCGTATTATGTGGAGGACAATTTTGGCGAGGCCGCTGTCGGGACCACGACGTTTGATATCAGCGGCCTCCCCAAGATCGACTCCGCCCGCCTGACCGCCAGCTATATGGCGAGTCATAACGGCAACTACGGGTTCCCCACCGCGGAGAACGATTTCACATACACCGGAGGCACCCCCCCGGTTCTGGGGACGTTCACCCACGAGCTCGACCGCACCCCTGACGTGGAAGGTCCCTATTCGGGCGTTATCTCCTGGGATGTGACCGGGAAGGTCGCCGGCAAAGATGAAGTCACGCTCGCCTACTCCCGTGATTTCCCGGCGACGGGAACTGCTGCATTCTATAAGATCCCGCTCGCCTTCCTTGTCGTGAAGAATACTCCAGCACCACCAGTCGCGAACTTCAGCGCAAACGTCACAGGCGGTGACGCCCCGCTCACGGTCCTGTTCACTGACGAATCAACCGAGGATCCGACTTCGTGGGAATGGGACTTCGGTGATGGCGGAAGTTCGATTGAGCAGAACGCGACCCATACTTACACCACTCCCGGCACCTACACGGTCAGCCTCACGGTCGGCAACAAAGTGGGCAGAGACACCCTCACAAAGACCGATTACATCACTGTCGCCGACCCTGCCGGTCCTCTCTCTGCAGACTTTGAAGCAAACATTACCGTGGGAGAGGTCCCGCTCACGGTCCGGTTCACGGATAGGTCGACCGGTGGCCCGACTTCGTGGGAATGGGACTTCGGTGACGGTGGAAATTCGACCAACCAGCACCCGGAACACACCTACGAAATTCCCGGCATCTACAACGTCACCCTGAACGCGTCCAGGGCGGATGACGTTGATACCATCATCAGGATAGATTACATCAATGTCACCGGTCCGCCACCGGTCGCAAACTTCACCGCAGACACGACCTCGGGCACCGCACCACTCACGGTCAACTTCACCGACCTCTCCGCCAATAACCCGACCTCGTGGAACTGGACGTTCGGAGACGGGAATGTATCGGATGAGCAGCACCCGACTCATACGTATGTTCACCGGGGGGCCGGGCGGAACCGCTACAACGTCTCACTCACCGTAACAAACGGATTTGGTTCTGATTCTCGAAACCAGACGCATTATATCATCCTCGATCCGCCGAAGATGACAGAGGATATCTCAGGGAAGATCAACCAGACAACCGGGGCGGTGAACGAGACTCTCATCATCACCTATGAGGGCTGCATCAATCTCACCGTGCCTGAAGGCACCGTCGCGATGGTGGGCAATCAGTCGATTACAGACCTCTCCGTCAGCCTGGCCCCGATCGAGATCGTCCCGGCTCCACCTGCTAAAGCGACGATCGCCGCAGAAGACAGGGTATTCATCCTTGGACCGGAGGGGGCAAGGTTCGACCCCGCGGTTCAGGTCGGCATCACCTTCACCGAGGATGAATGGGATCGTCTCTTCAGTAAGGGATACGACACCACGATCCAGCGGTTCGATAACGACACATGGGTGCCGCTGGCAAACCAGACAAAGAATGAGACGACAAGGACGATCACCGGATGGACAGATTCGTTCAGCGTCTTTGCCCCCATCACCGTTGGCACGAGCAGCGGCGGTGGCGGTGGTGGCGGTGGCGGGGGAGGGGGCGGCTACAGAGATATCGACCTGACAATAGACGGTATGGTGGTCCCCCGCCCTGCCAGTGCGATCTCCACCAATCAGCCGAACACGGTCATAATCTCCAACCTGAAGAATCTCGGGGCCGATACCACCGGAGAGTTCACCGTCGCCCTGTATGCGAGCGATGTCGATGACGGTAAGAAGCCTGTCGCTACAACCACGGTTGAGAGTCTTGCCGGCGTGAAGTCCACAAGCAACCAGACCACTATCTCCATCGTGGACCCAACCCTCAGGAAGGCGGAAGGCGGCACCGTCACCTACAGGGCGGTGATTGACCCTGATGAGCAGACCCCGGATACCGACAGGTCCAACAACGAAAAAATAGGGGTCGCAAAGCCAGTTAAACACAACGGCTACAACGGCAAGCGCTGGCAGGGCGGGAGCGACGTCACGACCTATAGAACCCACGATATCCATGGAGGTCTTATCCACTCCTTCGGTGACAGCCGGTACCGCTCAGGAAGTTTCGCCCAGGGGTGGACGGAGTTTGCCGTTGCCTGGACGGCAGATGACCTCCCCCTCCCTTCAAACGCCACGGTGAAGGAGGCCCGGCTCTATGTACCCTACACCTGGGATAACTCTAATGAAATAGAGCATACCTCCCTCACCTTCAACGGGGTTCCCATCAAGCTTCAGGCGTGGTATCACGACGTCTCCAACTTCGGCGCATATCATGATCACGTCTACGGCCTCTGCACCTACGATGTGACCCCCGAGTTCCGGAAAAACAAGCAGAATATCGCGAAATTCAGTCGCAAGAATGAGAATGCGAAACTCTCGATGGGCGGCTTTACCCTCGCGGTGGTCTATGAGGATCCGTCTGCCGTTCGAACATTGATCTTTATGAACGAGGAGTTCGACCTCCTCGGGGCTGCTGAGGCATTTTACGGCACCACACCAGAGAGGACGATCGCGTATGTGCCATTCACCGGCGCTACGATTGATGTTGATCAGGTCTCGCGGGCGGAGCTGATCACGTTCGTGCCCTGGGGAGATACCTATGAGGGGAATCTCTACGTGAACGGTAACCGGGCCGCCTCGAATGTCTGGGACTACGGCTCAGCCGGGGGACCGCAGATCGCCGTAGACACCCGTGATATCTGGAATTATCTCAAACCTACCGGGAATGAGGTGGCGATCCAGAGCACCCCTGTCGGGGTATCGCCATGTATGGCGGCATCCCAGCAGTTCCTGGTGGTGGAGATGGGGGGGAAGGAAGCCCGGCAGCAGGCCCTTGCCAGCCTGACGGGGAACCAGACACTGAAGGCAAATTTCAAGGCCGAGCCCCTGACGGGACCGGCTCCGCTCTCGGTACGGTTCCAGGACCTCTCGGAGGGGGATCCCCTTGCCTGGGAGTGGGATTTCGGGGATGGCGGGACCGTCGAGAACACCACACAAAACCCCCGCTACGTGTACCGAACTCCCGGGAACTATACGGTCACGCTCACCGTGAAGAACGCGACAGCGGAGCACACCGAACAGAAAGAGGGGTACGTCCTGGTGAAGAACGCAACCGCAAGGTCTGCGGAGTCGAATGTCTGGGTGCCGCTTGAAGACCAGGTGGTCGACGAGACAACCCGGACCATCTCCGGCTGGACGAGAAAGTTCAGCGTTTTTGCCCCAATCACGGTGCCAAAAGCATCTGCCAACTCGACCCCTGCCGACACGGGGACCGGGGAGGCTGATACCACGATCAATCCCCTGAGAACGACCGAGGATGTCAGGGATAAGATCGACCAGTCGACCGGGGCGGTAAGCGAGACCATCGTCATCACCTGTGGGGATGCTGCCGAATTCACCATCCCTGTGGGGACGGTAGCGATGGTGAACGGCCGACCGGTTACCAGACTCTCCGCCGGCCAGGCTTCTGCCGATGATATCCCGGAGCTCCCGCCCGGTGCTCTGATTGCTGCAAAAGAGAAGGTATTCCTCTTCGAGCCGGAGGGAGCGGTATTCAGCCCCCCGATTCTGGTCAGCATCACCTTCACCGAGAATGAATGGGCGCTTCTCTTTGGAGAGAACGATACCACGATCCAGCGCTTCGAGAGGGCTCAGAAAGAAGATGAGACCCCGGTGAAGGATGGATCGGGTTCCCTGCCCGGGAAGGAAACCCCTCTCACTCCTGATGAGGGGATCTCCCTGGAGATCCTGCTGATCTCGGTCCTGCTGTGTATGCTGGGGGCCGGCGGGCTCTGGATGGGGCTCCGGGTTATGCCGGCAAACCGCGCCTATGCAGGGGTAGGGGTGGTGCTCCTCCTGATCGCCACCGGCCTGATAGCAGTTCATGCGCTTGGGCTCGTTGCCGCCGGTGGTCCTGGTCCAGCAGATCTGGATCCGGGTTGCTTCAGTGTGAGTCCCGTGATCGAGAGGGTCGAGGATCTCAACCCTGCCAATGATCTCCCTGATTATCCGGAGGGCTTTGTTGCACGGAACGGATTGCTCGTTGCGTACACGGGCAGGGGAGGAGTCCCTCTCTCCTCCCTGGAGGTGGAACTGGCTTCGAGAGGGCAGCGGACAGCCCTCACGCCATCCAGCACTCCACCGGACGATCCAGGGGTGAACGCAGGGATCACCGCTTACTTTGAAGAGGTCGGGAACGGTGACGGGGTCATCTCTTCCGGGGAATGGCTCATGGTTTACGCTGATGGATGCCTGATCCGCAAGATTTCAGGTCTGAAGAAAGAGTGCCTGGTCTGGAAGCCCGATACTTCCCTCGATCCTCTCACGGTGGATGCAGGGGATGCCCTCCAGTACCGCCTCCTTCTCCTCCCGGCGAGGAAGGAGATAGCCTCCGGGGAGGTGCGGTTACCCCTCTCCACCGCCCAGGAACAGCCTGAACCGTCAGAGATTGAGGCACCCACCTCCAGTGTATTCACAGCACCAGAGGATCTCCTCACGATAGGGACCCCCTTCATCTACACGGACCTGGCGCAAAGCAACGAGATATCGGTCTGCCCGAGGTCTGCGGTGACCGGGTCGACCTTCTGGTACAAGACCGACGGGGAGACCGTCAGCGTAACGGCACCGGAAGGAAAAACCCATATGGTCGTCCACATGCGCGTAACCCATCGCGGCAACCTCGACGGGGTAAATTACACCGTCAAGACACCCCCGCTCACGGCATTCACGCTCCACGGGGAGGGAGGAGAGTTCATGCCTCTCCATATCCCGGCAAACGCCTCAACCTCATTTGGGGAGGTGTACACGCAGAAGACGCTCGACAGAAAAGAATCGATTGACGGCTCGATTCTCTTCGAAATTCCCGATCTGATGCGCCAGTCCGATGTGTATCTCTCGGTTGATATCGAGTCTGTCCCGGAGCGCCCGGTATGGCTGCTTGGTTAGGGAGGTGAGGAGGCCTGGGTGAAATGCTCATACGACGATCTCACATGCCGCACACACGGGGCAGGCCTGCTCTCCGGGCTCGCCCGGGGCAGTGGACCGGGGTGGGCAGTCGCACCCGGGGAAGGGGGGCAAACCCCCTCCCGCACAATCCTGGCCCGGGATACGGTGGGGCAGAGCCGCGAGCCTTCCATTGCCAAAACCGGAGAGGTGTTCATGGGGGAAGACGGCATACGCATCAGCGGAGGATTTTTGGGTCATGTGGCCGGATGCCCCCTCGATCTCCTGAAAGCGACGGATTCCCTCCTGCTGGTAAGAGGGTTGATCACCGCACGGGAGGTGCGGTTACCCCTCCCGAACAAGAGAGGGAGATGATTCCATGAGAAAGCGTACCACGTTCCTGATCGCACTGCTTCTGGTCCTGCTCTGCGGGACGCCCTGTAGTGCTGTATATGACTTTGTAGGGATTCCTTTAGAGATCACGGCCCAGGGAGAGGTCCCTGGAAAGATGCAGACCTACGGCGTATACGGGCTCGATGATCCTCCCTTTACTCTCACGTTTGACCTTGACGGGGAGGTGCAGTGGGCCCGGACCTATGTCGGTGTCTGGGGAGGGACGCCCAGGTACACCGGGTGGACGGACCTGACCGTAAACGGCAGGGCACTCCCCCGGATCAGGCTCTACGGAAGCGATGATAAGAGCGAGAATGTCTACGTCACCGGTTACGGTGTCTACTGGGTGGCCTATGATACCACTGCACTGCTGACCCCGGGCAGGAACACCATCATCGCCAACAGCAGCAGGTTCGAGCCGGACAACAAACTTGATGGTCGCATCTACTCGGTGGTGACCCTGGCCGCGGTACCGGATGCCTCAGGCATAACCACACAGTACTGGGTGACGGAGGGGAACCAGAACCTCCACGGAGAGGGGTGGGGCACCGGGTCACACAGCACCACACTCGATGAATGCTCGGTCGTTCTTCCCGTCAGCGACATCCAGGGCGTTCAGGCAGCCAATCTCACCATCAAGTTCGTGACATCGACCCGGGGCGAGCCAAGTTATGTCCAGTTCAACTCCCGCGACCTGGGGCCGGATGCGGACTACGCCGGGTATCCTGCAGGGGTCAAGGATATCGCGGATGAGACATCGTTCAATGCCGGATATCAAAACCCCATCAAATCCCGGTATGTGGACATCGAGGTATTTGATGTGCTCTCGCTCCTGAAGAAAGGCGACAATGTGGTCACGTTCCAGCGGGGACGTGATCGTGATGGGGACGGCATCATATCGGCCGCGGCGAATCCTCCGGAAGGCGAGCATTATCTCCATCCGGTCATTGCGATGCTTACCCTGGAGAGACCACGCGCAAGTGCCACAGGGCCTGATCTGATGCTGGACACGATCGAGGTGAAGGACGCCTTTGCGGGGGAGGAAGCGACGATCGTCCTGACGATCAGGAACCTTGGGGTGCTGCCGTCTGCTCCGGTCGACGTGAAAGTCAGGATCAACGGCGATCTCCTCAAGACCAGGCAGGTTACGATCGATCGGAGCGGGATTGTGCAGGTATCGATCCCCTGGAGCCCCGGGAAAGGGAGTTACACAATCCAGGGGGAGGTGGATATCCCCGGAGATGTGAACCCGTCAAATAACCAAAAAGAGAAGGAGGTCACTGTAGGAACCATTCCGGATCTCGCAGTCTCGATCGAAGATCCCCACCGGCCGGGAGATGCGGTCCAGCAGGGCAGTGCAACCCTCCAGGTTCTTGTTATCGGGGCGGCGCTGCCGCTGGCGCTTCTGCTCTTCGTCAGAAGACCTCCGGGGCGATACCGGAAGACGCTTTCGCTCCTCCTCGGCATGATGATCATCCTCTCCCTGTTGCCTCCTCCGGTTGCACCGGTCTTGCCGGCGGTTGCGCAGGATGCCTCACAGGTCTACCTCCTCCCGGTCACGGTGACCAACCTGGGAGGGAGTGATGCCCCCTCCTTTACGCTCTCCGTATACCTGGATGGTGAAAAGGTGATAAACAAGGAGTATCCGGACGGTCTGAAGGTCGGGGGATCTGAGAGATCAGAGTTGCCGATCTATGCCTCGCCGGGTTCCCATACCGTGAAGGTTGTGATCGATGAAGACGGGTTGCTGAAAGACTCTGACCGCAGCAACAACGTCGCGGAGGGTACGTATGTCTTCTCCTAGGGCTCCGGGGCACCTGATATTCCAGGCTGCCTCCTGCGTTGCCGCGAAGACGCGAAGTCCGGGGGATTACGACCTTCCCTTCGCGTCTTTGCATGCGATGGCGATCCGCCCCCCGCGGCCTCAAAACAAGGCGCAGTGGTCCGCTGGCCGATGGTTCCTCCTTGCCCTTGTGTGTATGGGGCTCATCACCACAGCAGGTGCCACCTATGCAGGAGACCATCCCCTGACGGAGGTGTTTTATGATGAGGGGCACCTGCAGCACCTCTACACGACCGGGGATAGCGCCTATCGCGGTGGTGTTGGGAGTAATGAGACCTATACCGCCTCATTTTCCCTGGATATCCCTCCCGGTGCCGAGGTTCGGTTCCAGCGGCTGTACCTGCACTGGGCCTGGAGCAACTTCAACCAGAAGCCATTCTATCCCGTCTACAACCTCTCCGACTCACGGGATCCTTCATCCGATCTGGAGAGTGCTGGCCGCTATGTGGACAGCAAAGGCGTGGTAGGAACCTATGACTTCTACTCAGGTACCGATGCCTATCTTCTCCACCCTCTGCACCCGGGCAGGAATGATTTCACCGTCACGCTTGTTCAGTCAGGACCGCCTGAGAGTTCGGTGGCACTCTTTGGTATGGCGCTCCTGGTGGTCTATGAGGATGCCGCGGAACCTCAACGGTTGATCTGGGTCAAGGAAGGGTGTGACATCCTCTTCTCGAGTTTTGGGGTATCCCCGGAGATGGCTTCCAATGAGATGACCTTTGAGGGTACGCTTCCCTCCGATGAGATCGAGGGCGCGGAACTCCTTCTGGTTGCCCCGTCGGGAGGGTATTCGCGGGATCGCGATTTCGAGATCAACAGTCTCCGCGTTAACCGGGTTGATGAAGAGCGGACCCCTCTCCTGATGCGCACCATCTTCTCCCTGCTCTTTCCGAACTACCAAGGCAAGGAATGGTTCGACATCTTCGTTCTCGATTCCCAGACCCAGATGGGGTTTGAGACGCGGGAGGTTAAGCCCTACCTCAGGAGGGAGAATAACAAGGTCGTCGTCCGTGACCAGGGCGACTACCTCCAGCTCACAAACGCGATTCTGGTAATCCAGGTCGCAGGAGATGGCAGATGACAGCAAGTATCCGAACCGAATCCCTGACCAAACAGTTTGGGAACGGAGTCACCGCACTCCGCGATGTCTCGATCACGATCGCTCCCGGAGAGTTTGTGGCTCTCATCGGGAGGAGCGGGAGTGGAAAGAGCACCCTCATGAACATCCTGGGGGGGCTTGATTCTCCCAGCGGTGGTTCTGTGTACTTTGATGATGCGAAGGTCGATTACATGGACCGGAAGAGGCTGATCCATCTCCGGAGAACAGAGGTGGGGTTTGTCTTCCAGCAGTTCAACCTGATCCCGACCATCACTGCCATCGAGAACGTCGCATATCCTCTGCTCTTTAACTACACACCCTGGGAGGAGCGAGAGCAACAGGCGTTGCGCCTGCTGACCCTGGTCGGCCTTGCAGACCGGGCCGATCATCTCCCGCACGAACTCTCGGGCGGGGAACAGCAGCGGGTGGCGATTGCACGGGCACTCGTGGGCGACCCTCACATCGTCCTCGCCGATGAACCGACCGGAAACCTTGATTCAAAGAACAGTGCCGAGATCTACAGGTTGATGCGCACGATCAACCAGGAACAGCAGGTCACCTTCCTGGTCGTGACCCATGAACGTGAACTGGCATCCTACTGCGATCGGACCATTGAACTCCGGGATGGGACGGTGGTGGCATGATCGGCAGGGAGGTTGAGTTCCTGAGGTTATCTGCACGCCAACTCCGCAGTAAACGCCTCCGCGTGGTACTCACGGTCATCGGGATCGCGATCGGTGTGGCGGCGATCATCGGGGTCGTCGCGCTCGGCGAGGGGATCAGGTACCAGGCTATCGAGACGGTCAAGACGCAGTCGGATCTCACCCTCATCGAGGTCTACCCGCAGACCGACCGGGAGGTGACCCAGCTCATCACCCAGGCGCGCGTGGATCAGCTCCGTTCTCTCCCTCACGTGACCGCTGCAGCGCCCGTCTTCTCTGATTCGTATGCTACAAAGAAACAGACGTTTCTCCAGGTTCTGGCGGTGAGGGCTGATGAGATCGATGAGGTGCTCCGTCTCAAGTACACCAGCGGGGGGGTCTTCTCTCCCGGGGCAAATGAGGTGGTTGTGGGTGCCGATCTCGGGACGATGCTCCAGCGCAACGAGGGGATCCGGATGGGTGACCCGTTCATCGCCATGGTGCGGGAGTATGATGAGCAGGGGATGCCCAGCGATAAAGAGGTCCCGCTCGTGATCGTGGGAACCCTGGGAGGCCGGGATGATAAGTTTGACCGGATGATGCTCATCGATATGGAGAGCGCAGCGGCGATCCGGGGGAGTGAACAGGGTTATGATACGGTCTTTGTCAGGGTTGATGACCCCGACCAGGTCTTTTCTGTTGTGGACCGTATCACCAGCCGGGGGCTTGAAGCAACGGGTGCGTTCGAGCAGATCCGGGCGGTCAACCAGTTTATGGATGCTGTTATGATCGTCTTTATGATCTTTGCCGTCTTTGCGCTGGTGGTGGGGGGGATGATGATCACCACCACCATGACCACCTCGGTCTACGAGCGGACGAGGGAGATCGGGATCACGATGGCCATCGGGGCCTCCGGGAACGATGTGATCCGGCTTGTGCTCTACGAGTGCCTGCTGATCGGGGTCGTCGGGGGGGTCCTGGGAGATATTTTTGGCGTCCTGTTCACGTCGGTGATGAACGCGGTCGGCAGACCGTTCATCATCGCGCGGCTCGGCCCGGAGTTCTCCAGCATCTTCGGGAGTGAGATCGCGCGGCTCTCTCCGGGCCTGCTCCTTGCCGGGCTCGGGATCGCGGTCGTCTTCTCTCTCGTAGCCGGGATCTACCCTGCCAGGAAGGCGACCCGGATGAACCCGGTCGAGGCGATCCGGGGATTTGCGTGACCGGTCGGGTTGGGGTAGCGTAACCATGCGTCCCCTGTGGGATGGTGGATTCCCCTCCCCATCCTGCACCGATTTACAATCTATGCGCTATCGCGGGAGATGGGGATCCGGGCGACGGCGGACCCTTATCCGGGTGGAAGCGCTATCATTCATAAATCGGGTGTGTTATGTCCGATCAAATCGAATGATTTTTTTCAAAAGTGTTATTAATTGAGAGGTAAAGTGTCATTATAACTACTGTCACGCTCACCTCCACGCGGTGTACCGGGAGTCAGCGAACGGTATGAAGGAAAAGGTGAAATTGATGTCTAATAGGATTAGATCGGGGTACATTCCCGTAACTATCGTCCTGATGATGCTCCTCCTCTTTGTCACGCCGGTTATGGCGGATGAGTGGGTGGGCGGCATCCCGCTTGAGACGGTGCAGACCGGCACGGTGACCGGCGACCTCTGGTTTGACGTTGACCCGGCGCCGAACTGGGGAGATAAGGACGTAACCAAGACCTTTACGCTGCCTGCGGCCGCGGTCGAGGAAGAAGGCCGGATCATGTGGGCCCGGCTCTATGTCTCGGCATACTGCGCGCACATGCAGGACGACAAAGCGTTCACGATCACCAACCGCTTCGACGGCGACGGTGACGGCGAGTACGAGCGCGTATGGCCGGAGCCCGCGCGTTCCGGGTTTAACTACGTTGAGGATCCGTTGACCGGGGAACCCCTCGGGAACGACAACACCGCGCTCGGCGGTGGTCAAAACGACCCATACAAGCTCTACAATGATCACGAGAACCGCGTTACGAGCGACTACTTCATGTGGTATGACGTGACCGACCTGATCACGAGCCAGACGGTCAACGTCAACGTCAACACGGGCGACTCGCTTGACGGCCGGATCAAGGTCATCAGCCTGGTCGTCGCCTACGACGACCCATCCTCCACCACAGAGACCACCTACTGGGTGAACCAGGGGCATGACGTCTGCTCGTATTATGTGGAGGACAATTTCGGCCGTGCTGCTGTCGGGACCACGACGTTCAACACCAGCGGCCTCCCTGAGATCGACTCCGCCCGCCTGACCGTCAGCTACATGGCGAGCCAAAACGGCAACTACGGGTTCCCCACCACGGAGAACGATTTCACATACACCGGAGGCACCCCCCCAATTGAGGGGACGTTTACCGATGCGCTCGACCGAACCCCTGACGTTCAGGGTGCCTATTCGGGCGTTATCTCCTGGGATGTGACCGGGAAGGTCGCCGGCAAAGATGAAGTCACGCTCGCCTACTCCCGTGATTTCACGGGTACGGGGACCAGTGCATTCTACAAAGTTCCGCTCGCCTTCCTCGTTGTGACGGAGAAGGGTAGCGGACCCTCAGAACCGGTGCTCACGACGATCGAGGTCGCCCCTGCGACGGCGGACGTGGCTGTCGGCGCCACGCGGCAGTTTGCGGCGACGGCGAAGGACCAGAACGGCAACGTGATGACCGACGTCGCCTTCGCCTGGACGAGCAGCAACGAGACGGTCGGGACAGTGGACGCGAACGGACTTTTCACCGCCCTTGCCGCCGGGAGCACCACGGTCACCGCGTCCGCGGAGAGCGTGACCGGCACCGCGGCGGTGACGGTGACGGGAACAGGGAAGAAAATTGACCTGATGATCGGCGGTCTGGTGAATACTTTTCCTGCTACGGCGGTCTTTTGCAATGTACCAACCGAAGTCCGAGTCATGAACATCAAAAATCTTGGAACCGATACGGCGGAGAATATCGCAGTCGCCGTGTATGATGATGCCATCAGCACGACTGTTCCGGTTGCGACGACGACAATTCCAAGCATCGCCGGAGGAAAGGCGGTAATCATGACCAAACTGGTAGATCCCACCCTCCGTCAGTATGAGGGGATAGTGACCTACCGGGCGGTTCTGGATCCGGATAACCAGATCCCGGAGACGAATAAGAGCAACAACGAAAAATCCAGTTTCCCCAAAGACGTGCTGTATAATGGGTATATGGGCGCCCAGTACTGGACCGGCAAGGAGGAGATCAAGACCTACAGGACCTATGATCTGCATGGGAACATCACTCACTCCTTCGGCAACAGTTCCTACCGGTCTGGCAGTTTCGGAGAGGGTGGCTGGACCGAGTACGCGGTAGGATGGACGGCAGAGGACCTGACCATTCCCGACGGAGCCACTCTCCGGGAAGCCCGCCTGTATGTACCTTATTGCTGGGATAACAGCAACGAAGCAAGCAACGTCACCATCACATTCAACGGTGCCGTGATCCCTGTTGAACGTGACCCCTGGGAGGTTGACCAGTCAAATTTTGGTGGCTATGATAACCACTGGTATGGCCTGATGACGTATAACGTAACAGACTGGTTCGCTGAAAATGAAGAGAACACGGCCGTGGTCTCAAGGATAAATTCAAACGCAAAACTCTCGCCTGCCGGGTTAACCCTTGCGGTCGTGTATGAAGACCCGCTGGAAACCCGCAAACAGATCTTCATCAACGAGGGCTTTGACCTGCTCGGCGCGGACCCATCAGGGTATGGTACTACCGAGGAACAGGCAACCTCGTACCAGGAATTTACCGGTATGACCATCGATATGGCCAATGCCGATAATGCCATGCTTACCACTTTCGTCCCGTGGGGGGCAGCGCAAAATGTTGGAGAGCCGGGCGAAGGTAATCTGTTCGTAAACGGCGCTCAGCTCGGGCATGATGTCTGGAACTATGGAGAGCGGATGGTCGGCGAGAGCGACGACCCGCAGGTTGCCGTCGATACCCGCGATGTCCTCGCGCACCTCAACCCGAACGGCACCGGAAATGTCATCGCCATCCAGAGCACGCAAGGCTCTACGCCCTGTATGGTTGCAGAGCGGGCGTTCCTCGTCGTTGAGTACGCCGACGCCGCCCTCCCCGATCTCGCGGTCTCAACCCTCACCCCGAACAACGGGGAGGTCTTCTCCGCGGCCGAGAACACCTACACCGCGACGATTACGAACATCGGGACCGCTGATGCGGGCAACTTCACCGTCGAATTCAACGTCACCGGTGCCACCGGCACGGTCACGGTCGCCGGGCTTGCCGCCGGCGCAAACACCACCGTCACCTGGACCGACGAGACTGTGCGGACTGCCGGCGACCTCGTGACGGTCACGGCGACGGCCGATACCGAGGACAGCGTCACCGAATCGGACGAGGAGAATAACATCAAGACCCTTGAGAAAACGGTCGTCAACAACGGTTACCGCGGCAAGCGCTGGACCGGCGGTGAGGACCTCACGACCGCGAAAACCTACACCGTCCGTGGGGATCTCGTCTACTCTTCCGGTAGCAGCGCCTACCTCTCTGCCGGCACCGGCTGGACCGACGACACCGTGACCTGGACCGCTGCGGATCTCTCGATCCCCGAAAACGCGACCATCACCGCCGCCCGGCTCTACGTCCCCTACACCTGGGACAAGGGTCAGGTCTTCCCGGCGAACGTCACCCTGACCTTTAACGGCGCAGCCGTCGAGCAGGCCGCCTTCTACGCAGACGAGAAACTGTGGGGCACCTCCTACCCCTACGGCATGACCGTCTACGACGTCACCGCTCAGTTCAGCACCGACGGCAACACCGCCGTCCTCGCGAACACCTACCCCGGCGGCGGGAACGTCTCGGTCCGCGGGATGCTGCTTGCGGTCGTCTACGACGACGGCGTCACCGCTCCCCACACCATCCTCATGAACGAGGGCTTCGACCTCCTCTACGGCGGTGCGGCGCAGTCGACCACCCCCGAACAGGCGACGGCGTACGCGCCGTTCACCCTCGACCCCGCGAAGGCCGCCGCCGCCCGCCTGGTCACCGTCGCCCCCGGCGCCGGACCAACTGAAGGGGATCTCCTCTTCAATGACCGGATCTGGACCAACGTCTGGAACTACACCGGCGCGACCCAGATCGGTCTTGACGACCGCGACGTGACGGCACTCCTCGCCCGCGAGAACACCGCGGCGTTCCGGAGCGACGCCGACTACATGGAGGCCGCCGCGGCCTTCCTGGTCGTCGAATACCCGGTCCCGACCGGGAGCATCCGGGTCACCTCGACGCCCGCGGGCGCTGCGGTCTTCCTCGACGGTGAGGAGACCGGGGAGGTCACGAACTGCCTCCTCACGAACGTCCCGGCCGGCGACCACGTCGTCACCCTGCAACGTGACGGCTACGCCGACGCCTCGACGCCGGTGACGGTCGCCGAGGGCGAGACCGCGACCGTCGATATCACCCTGACCACCGCGACCGGCAGCCTCGCCGTCACCTCGACGCCCGCGGGCGCTGCGATCCTGATCGACGGCGCCGATACCGGGGCCGTGACGAACGCCACCCTCGACGGGATCGCGGTCGGCACCCACACCGTCACCCTCAGGAAAGACGGCTACGTCGACGCCACGGCCGAGGTTACAATCGAGTACAACGCGACCGCGACCCTCCACCTCGATCTTGCCCGCGCTATCGGCAGCATCGTCGTCACCTCGGCGCCCGAGGGCGCCGCGATCTTCCTCGACGGCACGGACACCGGCAGGACGACGAACGCCACGCTGACCGGCGTCCCCTCCGGGGAGCACACCGTCACCGTGACGAAACCCGGCTACGCGGATGCCACGGCGACCGTCACGGTCGGGCACGACAAGACCGTCCCGGTCCACTTTGCGCTGACCGAAGTCACCGGTAGCATCCGGGTCACCTCGACGCCCGACGGCGCCCGGATCTACCTCGACGGCACTGAGACCGGGGAGGTCACGAACGCCACGCTGACCGTCCCGGCCGGCGCCCACACCGTCCGCGTGGAGCTCGAAGGCTATCAGGCGATGGCAAAGACCGTGACGGTTACGGCCGGGGAGACAGTGGAGGCTGCCTTCAACCTCGAAGCTCCGGTGATCACCCTCCTGCCCGGCTGGAACTTCATCTCGACCCCGAAGCGGCTCGCTGACGGGGCGAACACCATCGCCCTCTTCGACGCGGTGGAGACCGCCGGCCACTCGATCCTGCTCTACGACGGGCTGAACTGCCGGTGGGAGACGATGGCTTCGGAGGACTCTTTCCAGCCGCTGGACGGGGTCTGGATCTACGCGAACGGGACCTACACGATCCCGCTCACCTTCGCCGCCGGCGCACCCGAACTCCCGCCTGCAAAGGATCTCGGGAAAGGCTGGAACGCGATCGGGTTCTCCGACACCGTCCCTGAATCGGCGAAGGTCACCCTGCAGTCCCTCGGCGGCCACTGGTCCACCCTGATCGGGTTCGATGCAGGGGCCCAGGAGTACGACGACTCGATCGTCCGCGGCAGCCCCGCCGGCCGCCACTGCGACGAGCGCCCGATGCAGCCCATGCAGGGCTACTGGCTGTATATGAACACGGCGGAGACGCTCGGCGCCATCAGCGCCTGAAGGTGAAACCGTGCGACCACATCACACCATTACCCTGCTCCTCCTCCTCGCCCTCGTCGCCGGTGCGGCGGCGGCCGGGGAGGGGGCACCCCCCGCCTTCCCTCATGAGTTCTATGGGAGCGTGACGATCGATGGAGCGCCCGCACCCGCCGGGACCGTCATCGCCGGCGTGATCGGCGGTAGGGAGTGCGAGTCGGTCACGACGACCGTCCCCGGCGAGTACGGCTCCTCCAGCAGGCACAAAGGGGCAAACCTCCTGGTCTGGGGCAGCGCGGAGCAGGCCGGAGAGACGATCACCTTCCTCGTTGCCGGCACGGCGGCAAAGGAGACCACGACCTACACACCCGGGGAGAGGACACGCCTCGACCTCACTGTCGGCGGGAGCGGCAACGGAGACAGCAGCGGAGGTGGTGGAAGTGGTAATAGTGGCGGCGGCAGCGGCAGTTCTCCCGCCGCCCCTGTGAGCTCTTCCACCCCGGAGCGTCCTGCCGCCCCGGCGACCCATGTCGGCAAGGCATCCCTCCCCACCACACCGGCGGGCGAGGTGACGGCATCGACGACGGTCCGGGCGGCGGACGGTACCGGCACCCTGCAGATCCCCGTGGGCACCACCGCCCGCGCCGCTGACGGTGGCCCGCTCGGCGAGGTGACGGTGGCCCGGGCCGCCGAGGTTCCGGCGGCCCCCCCGGGAACGACGGTTGCCATCGCGCTCACCTGCAGCCCTGCCGGCGCCACCTTCGACCCGCCGGTCTCCCTGACCTACACCCTCTCCGCGGAGGAGTGGGCGAAGATCGGCGGCGCCACACCGAAGGTGATGTGGTACAACCCGGCGTCGAAGGCGTGGCAGGAGGTGCCCGCAACCGTGGACCCGGCCACGCAGACGGTGACGGCAGCGGTCTCGCACTTCAGCATCTATGCCCTCGCGTGGACCCCCACGCCCCCGGCAGAGACGACCACCGTCCCGGCCGCCACCACGCCCCCGGACGAAACCCGGCCCGATCCCGGCCCGCAGCAGCCCGCGGGGGGCGAAACCCCGTGGGCACTCATCGCGGCCGGAACCCTTGTGGTCGCCGGTGGTCTGGCGGCAGGGTGGTACCTCGGGAAGAAGCGGTAACCGTCTCAGATCCAGAGTTTTCTGGGTGCATACTGCTGCATCAAGTCATCTTATTTTTGGGCCCCGAGGAGGAGCGGGACCTGCCACCGGTCGCTTGCGTTGCCGCGAAGAGCAGTAGATGGTCGTTACAGTCCCCGTCAAGGCTTCGTGTTCTTCGCATGAGACTCTATAGCCCCCTCCCAAAACCGCCGTTCATCTCCCCTTCCTTCATCTGACGCGGTGTAGGTTCCTCAGCCGCAGCACCGAGGACCACTCCGGATCCTGTCGGCGCACCCGGCGGACCTGCCTCATCGACAGTACGGCGGTCACTCTGGACTTCAACATTGTCAAGAAACGCTACCGGAAGGCTGACCTGGTCGATAAGGACTACGCCTAGGCCTACTCCACCACCAACGGCTATTACCTCGGCTACAACCTGACCCTGGTTAGTCATCAAGCGCCCCGATGATATCCAGTACGATGCCCACTGCGCCGGGGACGGCCTTTCGGACCTCCTCGGAGAGCCCGATCTCCATCTCGGGACCGGGAAGGCGTTTCGGCTGGCATCCGATGATCGTGACGTCGATCCCGTCTTCGATACGCCGGAGCGCTCCGGCGATGCCCCCGGGACGGGCATCGCGGATGCTGCCGGGCGACAGGTCGCCGATCCGCAGCTGGGCGATCGCTCCCGACCCGGCACCGAAGTCCACGATATCGACGACGATGAGTTTTTTTGTTCTTTCGGGATCGAGCAGCGTAAATACAAAAGGCGCTGCGCAGATGCCTGCGTCCACCACTTTCACGTTGTCGGGGAGCGCAAACTTCCGCAGTTCCTGCGCCACGGCGGGACCAAAACCGTCATCGGCGAAGAGGAGGTTTCCGCATCCTGCTACGACGATCTCCGGGTACGGCATTTTCAGGCACGCCCGCTGAAGGGGGCGGTGCGGCACGCATCAGAGAACCCAGCCTTTCGACATAACCAGAGGTCGGCGCTGCATACTCGCACGTACCGACATATACTGTCTTTCGTGATCGTTCTCATAGCGTCGAATACCATTTTTATTAACATAATGGCTTAATATTCATCAAATTATGTAATAAAATAATATCTATTGCTACTTAATTTGAGATAAGTATTAATGGAGGTGTGCCCCATTCCCTCCTGTCTGTAACCATAGTGCGGACAGAAGGAAAGACATATGAAGAAAAGGATCTGTAAAGAAACGAGAGGACCCGGCAGGTTCTTAGATCTGCCCTGCGGCGCGGCAAAACCGTGCAGGCACTGGATGCTTCCGGTCGCGCTGTTGCTGTTCGGTGTTCTGTTGTTTGCCGCCCCTGTTGCGGCTACGGAGTATTGCGGAGACTTCCTGACCACTGCGAACGGCACGTCGGGGCATGTGACCGGGGGTCTCTGGTATGACTACTATCCGGGATTCGAGTATGGCTATCCGGGTCCTATTACAAAGACCTTTACGTTGCCGTGCACCTCCGACAAGGTCGAGTGGGCGCGCCTGGAAATCGTCACGTATATCGGGAATTCTGAGAGTAATTATCCCATTCGAGCCCAGGCAATCTTCAATGGGGGATCCGGGAACGTTACTCTCGCGAACGCGACCAGTAATTCTTCCTATACGTGGGGATATAAGTCCGTGAACTGGGATCCTGATAACAACAAGGCCAACCGTGTCTCCAGCGACCTGGTGTCGTGGTATGATGTGACAGACAACATCAACTCGCGGAATGTCACAGCATACGTCTCCAACGCCAAGCTGGACGGCACCCAGCCGTTCGACGGTCGGGTGAAATCCATCACGTTAATCGTCGCGTACGACGATAACACTACCGGAAAAGAGTATTACTACTGGGTGAACCAGGGGCACGACGTGTGCACGTATCTCAGCGATCCTGATGAGCATATCGGGATCACTACGTTCTCCACATCGGATGTCCCTCTAATCGGGCTTGCAAACCTCTCAGCTCTCTATATTTCCAGTTACAACGGCAATTATACGTTTAATGGCCAGAATTCGGATCTCTACGACAGGAACCAGCTGACGTGGAGCAACCCGAAGCAGGGAAGCTACTGGGGATCGACCTCCTGGAACGTCACCGACAAGCTGACGCAGGGCTCCAATTCTGACCTGAAGTATACGAGAAACGGAACTCATTCAGGGCAGTATTCTGGGTACTACAAGTTACCGCTCGCGCTCCTGACGGTGGAGAACCGGAAGTTCACCTACGACTTCAGCGACTCCAATACCTACGGGACGGCAGGCACCACGCTCAAGGCGTACAAGGGCAACGTCAGCGCGCAGCCTCCGACGGCGACCGACGTGCCCACGACGGAGATCACGTCCTACTCGAACATTAAATCGAACAACGACGTGTACGAATCGACAACGGTGGATACAGGTTACGCCGCCCACCGCTTCGAGTTCACCATCAACCAGTCCGCCAGCGACGTGGAGAACTTCACGGCGACGTGGGTTGGGAAAGGGAGTGGAGGTGTTCTTTCGAAAGGGGAGAAATTCTACATCTGGAATTGTAGTAGTTCTGGATACGAGCAACTTGGTAGTTTCTCCACAGATGCCAAAACAACCCTCTCCGGCACGAAGACGACCGGACTGAGCAGCTACATCGATGACAACGGGAAAGTGATCCTGCTCGTCGTCCAGAATAAGAATGGAGGTTCGACCATCGAGACCGACTATGTCAAACTGGAGGTGGTGCGCAAACTCTGATCACCTCACTCTCTTTTTTGATCCGGTTCTCTCCGCGTCCACGTGCGAGACCCCGGAGATTCGATTAAAAATAATCAATGCGATGGTACCCTGTAATAAATGATCATTTTTATATGCCACCTAATGTTACGTATTCTCCATAATGTATGTAGTTTGTTCGGCAACAAGACTTCGACGATCCACGCAAAAAAACGGTTCAGGCTTCTCTGATTTGCCCCCTCCCGAAGATGCACGCCAGCGGGAGATGCGCGCCGTGGTGCATGCAACCGCTCTTCCAGCGTTTGCGGTCATGAAAGGTCGACTGTTCGCGATTTGTGCATGGGGATCCATGCAACTGAATGCACTCCTCCAGCAGGCATACATTGCCGGGTCCGCCCTGACGGACCCGCGTTACGAGGTTGAAAGATGACTGCTACTAAAAGCATTCAAACATGCAGGATGCGTTTCATCCTGCTTGCCGGTATCGCTGCACTGCTGTGCATGACCGCACCGGCGATGGCCGCGACCATCGTCGTACCTGATAATTATTCGTCCGTCCAAGACGCGATCAATGCGGCTTCGCCGGGGGACACCGTTCTCATCAGGGATGGGACATATACATTGGCATCGACCATTACCGTCCAGACACCGAACCTTACCATCAAGGGAGAAGATCATGGTTCGGTCATTTTTGAGCAGGGCGCTCAAAGTGAATTCCAACTCTGGTCTGCTGCAAGCAGAACACATCTTGAGAATATTACGTTCAAAAAAATCACATTAACAGTGGACTCTTCATACAATGCGATCGCCAACAACACTTTTATCAATCCAACTTATGATACCGGATGTCTTGCAGTAGGATCCTCTTCCACATTCAACATATTCCGTGACAACATTGTCACCGGCGCAACCGGAGCTCTTGCGGGGATGACCATTATGGGTCATTCGCATCTCATTGAGAATAATACCATCCGGAATGGTACAGCAGGAGGATTCCTCATTGCGGGTGCGAATAATACCGTCATTAAAAATTCTTTCATCAACAATACCAACGCCGGCATTGCAACATACAGCGATGGATTTGATGTCGAAAACAACCGGATCTATCTGAACACCATCACCGGCAACGGTGCCGCGGCAACCACCATGGGGACAACCCCGCCGACCACGATCTCCTGGGTCTCTCCCGAGGCGATCGCCTACACCTACAACGGCACATCGTACTCAGGCGTCATGGGCAACTACTGGGGCAGTGACTACACCGGCGCCGACGCCGACGCCGACGGCATCGGGGACACCCTGTATGCCCTCCCGGAGGGGCTCGGCAACGACACCGCGCCGCTGATGGCGCCGTTTAGCGAGTACTTCGGCGGTTCTGAACCAGCCCTGACCACCATCGAGGTCTCCCCCGCGACGGCCGACCTGGCGATCGGCGGGACGCAGCAGTTCACGGCGACGGGGAAAGACGCGCTGGGCACGCCGATGAGCGGCCTCTCCTTTACCTGGTCGAGCAGCAACGAGACCGTCGGCACGATCGACGGCACCGGACTCTTCACCGCCCTCGCCGCCGGGAGCGCCACGGTCACCGCGTCCGCGGAGAGCGTGACCGGCACCGCAGCGGTGACGGTGACCGAGCCTCCCGCCGGCGACCCCCCGGTCGCGAACTTCATGGCGAACACGACCGCCGGCACCGCCCCGCTCGCGGTGCAGTTCGCCGACATGTCCACGAACACCCCGACCTCCTGGCTCTGGGATTTCGGGGACAACGCGACCAGCGACCAGCAGCACCCGGTCCACACCTACGAGACTGAGGGCACCTACTCGGTGACCCTCACGGCCACGAACGCCGCCGGCAGCGATACCGAGACGAAGATCGGCTACATCACAGCCAGTGAACCGGCCCTCCTCCCCGACCTCACCATCGCCGGCACCGTCAACCCGATACCCGCGAGCGCCGTCTTTGCGAGGGAGCCGAACTCCGTTAAGATCACCAACATCAAGAACACCGGCCCCGGTCCGGCCGCAAACATCCCGGTCGCCCTCTACGCAAGCGACGTCAGCACGACCGTCCCGGTCAACACCACGACCATCGATGCGCTCGCGAGCGGCGCCCAGATCACCGTCATCCTCATCGACCCGACGATCCGGAACCTCGAGGGCGGCACCGTCACCTACACCGCCGCCCTCGACCCCGAGAACCTGATCGCCGAGACGAACGAGGCGAACAACAACAAGACCAGCGCCGCGAAACCCGTGCGCTACAACGGCTACAAGGGCAAGGCGTTGTACTGGGAGGGCGGCAGCAACGTCACCACCTACCGGACGTATGACCTCCGGGGCGACATCATCCACTCGTTCGGCGACGCCGCCTATGTCTCCGGCAGTTTCGGTGCTGGCGGCTGGACCACCTACAACACAACCTGGACAGCCTCCAACCTCACGATCCCCGCCGGTGCAACCGTACTGGAGGCCCGGCTCTACGTCCCCTACACCTGGGACAGCTCCAACGAGGCCGCGAACGTCGTCATCGACTTCAACGACGTCCGGGTTGAACGCCAGCACTGGTACACCGACCAGAGCAACTTCGGCGGATACGGCACCTTTGGCTACGGTCTCATGACCTACGACGTGACCGAACTGTTCCGGCCCAATGCCAACAACGTCGCGACCTTCACCCGGACCATCTCGAACGCCGCACTCTCGCCCTACGGCTTCACGCTTGCGGTCGTCTATAAAGACCAGAACGCCACCAGAAAACAGATCTTCATGAACGAGGAGTTCGACCTCCTCGGTGCCAGCGCGACCGGCTACGGGACCACGCCCGAGGAGGCAACCGCCTACATCCCGTTCACCGGCCAGACCATCGACACGGCGAACGTAATGCAGGCAACTCTGGTCACCTTCGCCCCGTCCGGATACGGGCCGGAGGGAGACCTGCTCTTCAACGGTATCGTGATCGCAACGGACGTCTGGGACCACGGGCCGACGGACGGGCCGCAGGTTGCCGTCGATACACGGGACGTCCGTGAGTACCTTGCCGCAACCGGGAACGAGGCCGGCATCCAGAGCGACGACCGGCACGGCGGATCCCCCTGTATTGCAGCCTCGCAGCAGTTCCTCATCGTCGAGTACGCCGACCCCGCCCTCCCCGATCTCGCGATCTCGACCCTCACCTCGAACAACGGCGAGGTCTTCTCCGCGGCCGAGAACACCTACACCGCGACGATCACGAACATCGGCACCGCGGATGCCGCTGGCTTCGCCGTCGAATTCAACGTCACCGGTGCCACCGGCACGGTCACGGTCGCCGGGCTTGCCGCCGGCGCAAACACCACCGTCACCTGGACCGATGAGACCGTGCGGACTGCCGGCGATCCCGTGACGGTCACGGCGACGGCCGATACCGAGGACAGCGTCACCGAATCGGACGAGGAGAATAACATCAAGACCCTCGAGAAAACGGTCGTCAACAACGGTTACCGCGGCAAGCGCTGGACCGGCGGCGATGATATCACGACCGCCGCGACCTACACCGTCCGTGGGGATCTCGTCTACTCGAGCGGTAGCAGTGCCTACCTCTCAGCCGGCACCGGCTGGACCGACGACACCGTGACCTGGACCGCTGCGGATCTCTCGATCCCCGAAAACGCGACCATCACCGCCGCCCGGCTCTACGTCCCCTACACCTGGGACAAGGGGCCGGTCTTCCCGGCGAACGTCTCCTTGACCTTCAACAGTAAACCCATCGAGCAGACTGCCTTCTACGAAGACGAGAAACTGTGGGGCACCTCCTACCCCTACGGCATGACCGTCTACGACGTGACGGATGCCTTCAGCACCGACGGCAACACCGCCGTCCTCGCGAACGCCTACCCCGGCGGCGGGAACGTCTCGGTCCGCGGGATGCTGCTTGCGGTCGTCTACGACGACGGGGTCACCGCCCCGCACACGGTGCTGATGAACGAGGGCTTCGACCTCCTCTACGGCGGTGCAGCACAGTCAACCACCCCCGAACAGGCGACGGCGTACGCGCCGTTCACCCTCGACCCCGCGAAGGCCGCCGCCGCCCGGCTGGTCACCGTCGCCCCCGGCGCCGGACCGACCGAGGGCGACCTCCTCTTCAATGACGAACGCTTCGAGAACGTCTGGAACTACACCGGCGCGACCCAGATCGGTCTTGACGACCGCGACGTGACGGCACTCCTCGCCGGCGAGAACCTGGCCGGGTTCCGGAGCGACGCCGACTACATGGAGGCCGCCGCGGCCTTCCTGGTCGTCGCCTACCCCCTCCCGACCGGCAGCATCGCGATCACCTCGACGCCCGAGGCCGCCGCGGTCTGGCTCGACGGTGAGGAGACCGGGGAGGTCACGAACTGCCTCCTTGCCGACGTCCCGGCCGGCGCCCACGTCGTCACCCTGAAACGTGACGGCTACGCCGACGCCTCGACGCCGGTCACCGTCACCGAGGGCGAGACCGCCCTGGTCCACCTCGGCCTGACCACCGCGACCGGCAGCCTCACGGTGACCTCGTCGCCCGCGGGCGCTACGATCCTGATCGACGGCGCCGATACCGGGGCCGTGACGAACGCCACCCTCGACGGGATCGCGGTCGGCACCCACACCGTCACCCTCCGGAAAGACGGCTACGTCGACGCCACGGCCGAGATCGAGATCACCGAGGGCGAGACCGCGACCCTCCGGCTCGATCTTGCCCGCGCCCTCGGCAGCATCGTCGTCACCTCGGCGCCCGAGGGCGCCGCGATCTTCCTCGACGGCGCCGATACCGGCGACGTCACGAACGCCACCCTCGCCGGCGTCCCCGCCGGGGAGCACACCGTCACCGTGACGAAGCCCGGCTACGCGGACGCCACGGCGACCGTCACGGTCGAGCACGACAAGACCGTCCCGGTCCACTTTGCCCTCACCATCCCGACCGGGAGCATCGCCGTCACCTCGACGCCCGACGGCGCCCGGATCTACCTTGACGGTCTCGAGACCGGGGAGGTCACGAACGCCGTCCTCACGAACGTCCCGGACGGTGCCCACACCGTCCGGGTGGAGCTCGACGGCTACCGGACCGCCGAAACGGCCGTGACGGTCGCGGCCGGGGAGACGGCGGAGGCCGCCTTCGCCCTCGAGGCCTCGGCGATCACCCTCGCCCCCGGCTGGAACTTCATCTCGACCCCGAAGAAACTCGCCGCGGGTGCGGACACCATCGCCCTCTTCGACGCGGTGGAGACCGGCGGCCACGCGATCCTGCTCTACGACGGGCTGAACTACCGGTGGAAGGCGATGAACTCTGCGGATCTCTTCCAGCCGCTGGATGGGGTCTGGATCTACGCGAACGGGACCTACACGATCCCGTTCGCCTTCGCCGCCGGCGCACCCGAACTCCCGCCTGCAAAGGACCTCGGGAAGGGCTGGAACGCGATCGGGTTCTCCGACACCGTCCCTGAATCGGCGAAGGTCACCCTGCAGTCCCTCGGCGACCACTGGTCCACCCTGATCGGGTTCGATGCAGGGGCCCAGGAGTACGACGTCTCGATCGTCCGCGGCGCCACCGGCCGCCACGGCGACGAGCGCCCGATGCAGCCCATGCAGGGCTACTGGCTGTATATGAACACGGCGGAGACCCTCGGCAGTCTCAGCGCCTGAAGGTGAAAACATGCGACCACATCACACCATTGCCCTACTCCTCGCCCTTGCCCTCGTCGTCGGTGCGGCGGCGGCCGGGGAGGAGACACCTCCCGCCTTCCCCCATGAGTTCTATGGGAGCGTGACGATCGACGGAGCGCCCGCACCCGCCGGGACTGTCATCACCGGCGTGATCGAGGATATCAGCTGCGGCTCGATCCAGGTGATAGAAGCCGGAAGATACGGCGATCCCGACCGGCGCAAGGGGAACCGCCTGCTTGTGGAGGGGACCTCCAGACAGAAAGGAGCGACGATCTCATTCCTCGCCAACGGGGCGACGGCAAAGGAGACCGTATCATTCACGCCCGGCGCGGTGACATGCCTCAACCTCTCCTTTGAAGGAGTCGTGACGGCGCCGGTCGCCGCCTTCAGCGCGAACGTGACTGAGGGCGACGCCCCGCTCACGGTTGCGTTCACCGATGAATCCACCGGTGCGGCAACCTGGTCCTGGACCTTCGGGGACAACACAACCTCCGCTGACCAGAACCCGACTCACACCTACGCGACCGCGGGCACCTACACCGTGACCCTGACGGTCACGAACACCGCCGGGAGCGACCGCGCGACCGCGACCATCACCGTGACGGTCGCGGTCGGGAACATCGCCGTCACCTCGACACCCGCCGGAGCGGCAATCTGGCTCGACGGTGAGAAGACCGGACTTACGACCAACACCACCCTTACCAACATCTCTGCCGGTGAGCACGTCATCACCCTGAAACTCGCCGGGTACGCCGACGCATCGACGCCGGTGACCGTGGAGGCGGGGAAGACCGCATCGGTCCACCTCGACCTGACCACCCTGACCGGGAGCCTCGCCGTCACCTCGGTGCCGGCAGGTGCAAAGGTCTTCATCGACAGTGCCGATACCGGCAAACTGACGAACACCACGATCGGCGGGATCGGGGTCGGCACCCACACCGTCACCCTCAAGAAAGACGGCTACATCGACGCCGCGGCGGAGATCGTCATCGAGGAGGGTAAGACCGCACCCCTCCACCTCGACCTCGAGGCGGTTGTGACGGCGCCGGTCGCCGCCTTCAGCGCGAACGTGACTGAGGGCGACGCCCCGCTCACGGTTGCGTTCACCGATGAATCCACCGGTGCGGCAACCTGGTCCTGGGACTTCGGGGACAACACAACCTCCGCTGACCAGAACCCGACTCACACCTACGCGACCGCGGGCACCTACACCGTGACCCTGACGGTCACGAACACCGCCGGGAGCGACAGCGCGACCGCGACCATCACCGTGTCGGTCCCGGTCGGGAACATCGCCGTCACCTCGGCACCCGCGAATGCTGCGATCTGGCTTGACGGTGAGAAGACCGGACTTACGACCAACACCACCCTTACCAACATCTCTGCCGGTGAGCACGTCATCACCCTGAAACTCGCCGGGTACGCCGACGCTTCGACGCCGGTGACCGTGGAGGCAGGGAAGACCGCATCGGTCCACCTCGACCTGACCACCCTGACCGGGAGCCTCGCCGTCACCTCGGTGCCGGCAGGTGCAAAGGTCTTCATCGACGGAGCCGACACCGGCAAACTGACGAACACCACGATCGACGGGATCGGGGTCGGCACCCACACCGTCACCCTCAGGAAGGAGGGTTACGTCGACGCCGCGGCGGAGATCGTCATCGAGGAGGGTAAGACCGCAACCCTCCACCTCGACCTCGAGGCGGTTGTGACGGCGCCGGTTGCCGCCTTCAAGGCAGAACCGATAAGCGGCGACGCCCCGCTCACGGTTGCGTTCACCGATGAATCCACCGGTGCGGCAACCTGGTCCTGGACCTTCGGGGACAACACAACCTCCGCTGACCAGAACCCGACTCACACCTACGCGACCGCGGGCACCTACACCGTGACCCTGACGGTCACGAACACCGCCGGGAGCGACCGCGCGACCGCGACCATCACCGTGACGGTCGCGGTCGGGAACATCGCCGTCACCTCGACACCCGCCGGAGCGGCAATCTGGCTCGACGGTGAGAAGACCGGACTTACGACCAACACCACCCTTACCAACATCTCTGCCGGTGAGCACGTCATCACCCTGAAACTCGCCGGGTACGCCGACGCATCGACGCCGGTGACCGTGGAGGCGGGGAAGACCGCATCGGTCCACCTCGACCTGACCACCCTGACCGGGAGCCTCGCCGTCACCTCGGTGCCGGCAGGTGCAAAGGTCTTCATCGACAGTGCCGATACCGGCAAACTGACGAACACCACGATCGGCGGGATCGGGGTCGGCACCCACACCGTCACCCTCAAGAAAGACGGCTACATCGACGCCGCGGCGGAGATCGTCATCGAGGAGGGTAAGACCGCACCCCTCCACCTCGACCTCGAGGCGGTTGTGACGGCGCCGGTCGCCGCCTTCAGCGCGAACGTGACTGAGGGCGACGCCCCGCTCACGGTTGCGTTCACCGATGAATCCACCGGTGCGGCAACCTGGTCCTGGGACTTCGGGGACAACACAACCTCCGCTGACCAGAACCCGACTCACACCTACGCGACCGCGGGCACCTACACCGTGACCCTGACGGTCACGAACACCGCCGGGAGCGACAGCGCGACCGCGACCATCACCGTGTCGGTCCCGGTCGGGAACATCGCCGTCACCTCGACACCCGCGAATGCTGCGATCTGGCTCGACGGTGAGAACACCGGACTTGCGACCAACACCACCCTGACCGGGATCCCGGCCGGGGAGCACGTCATCACCCTGAAACTCGCCGGGTATGCCGACACCTCGACGCCGGTGACCGTGGAGGCGGGGAAGACTGTAGCGGTCCACCTCGACCTGACCACCCTGACCGGGAGCCTCGCCGTCACCTCGGTGCCGGCAGGTGCAAAGGTCTTCATCGACGGTGCCGACACCGGCAAACTGACGAACACCACGATCGGCGGGATCGGGGTCGGCACCCACACCGTCACCCTCAGGAAGGACGGCTACGTCGACGCCGCGGCGAAGATCGTCATCGAGGAGGGTAAGACTGCAACCCTCCACCTCGACCTCGAGGAGATCATCATGACCGGGAGCATCGAAGTTACCTCGGTGCCCGCCGGAGCGGCGATCTTCCTAGACGGTGAGAACACCGGCAAGTTCACCAACGCTGCCCTCACCGGCATCCCGGCTGGCGAGCACAACGTTACCCTGAAACTTGCGGGCTACCTCGACGCCACGAAGACGGTAACCGTGACGGCCGGAGTGACCACAGCTCTCCACTTCGACCTTGTCGAGGTTGTGACGGCACCGGCTGCCGCCTTCACGGCAAACGTCACGAGCGGTGTTGCGCCGCTCACCGTTGCGTTCACCGATACCTCGACCGGTGCTGACTCCTGGTCCTGGGCCTTCGGGGACGGGGGTACCTCCTCTAAGCAGAACCCCGTCCACACCTACCTGACCGCAGAGACCTACACCGTCACCCTGACGGTCACGAATGCTGGCGGGAGCAGCAGCACGACCGCCGTCATCATCGTCCAGGAGATCCCGCCACAACGTCCAGAGGCAGCGGAGAACTTCACCCTCGAGAGTGACGCAGTAAGCGTCTCCGTTGGAGATGACGGTACGCAACAGGTGACCTTCAATGCCACCGCCGGGACCGGCAAGATAGGTGATGACAACAGGACCATCCACTTCCAGGTCCACGACCTCAACATCACCATCGAGACTGGCGGGCTCACCAATGGGACCGGCAACGTCACCGGCGTTCACCTGGAGTCCGCTCCCGTCAACGCTACGGTCGGCACCGGCAACGTCTCAGTTTCGTTCACGGCCGAGATGAACAACTACAACCCCGCCCTCGGGATAACAACCTCAATCTACGAGCAGCCAAGCTCTGAGGCGAAGGAGGCGTTCATCCTCGCGGCACAGGAGGACGAGGGCTCCGAGATCACCGGTATCGCCTACGCGGTCTACTTCATCAAGACCAACCTCACCGGGAACGACAAGATCCAGAACGCAACTCTGCGGCTGACGGTCTCCGAGGACTGGGTGAAGGCCCACGGCGGCATCGACAAGATCCGGATCTTCCGGCGGGGTGACGACGGCAGCCGCCAGGTGCTGCCGACGACCTACGAAGGGATGGAGAACGGCATGATGGTCTTTACGGCCGTCTCGCCGGAGGGGTTCTCCGCGTTCGCGCTCGGCGCCGTGGCCCCCTCCTCACCCCCGGCCCCCGCCCCATCCAGGAGCGGCGGCGGCGGTGGTGGCGGCTCCCAGGCATCGGTCGGTGCGGCAGGCAACCTCAAGGCCGGCGACCGCGTCGTCCTCTCGATGGACAGGACAGCCATCTCGGCGGTCACCTTCACCGCGAAGAACCAGATTAAAGACGTCATGGTGACCATGGCGAAGGGCTCGCTCCCGCGGGATGCACGGCCCCCAACAGGCACGGTCTACCAGTACGTCGAGGCAACCCTCTACAGGGCGGCTGCCGAGGACTTCAGCAGCGTCCAGTTCCGGTTCGCCGTCCCGACCGCCTGGCTCACGGCACAGGGGTGCACCAAAGATGAGGTCAGGCTCTTCCGGCTCACCGATGACGGATGGCGGGAGGTCCCGGTCGAGGCGCTCGGCGAGGAGAACGGGAATGCCATCTTCACTGCCGGCCCTGAGGGGTTCAGTCTCTTCGCCATCACGGTGACCGGGAAGGCACCTGGCGTCGAAGAGCCAACCCTGGAACCCATCGAGACCGAGACAACACCCCCGGTTGATGTGGCGACACCGGTCGGCACGACCCCGACGACGCCGCAGCCCACCCCGCTCCCAGTGGGGATAGCGGTCCTGGCGCTCGGGGTATCTCTCTTCCTCGTGAGGAGGAGAACCTGAAACACCCTTTTTTGAATCCCGGTGAGGTGCCGCAGGACAATGTTCCCTTCGTCGTGACGGGACCGTTCAGACCCTATGGCGGCAGGTAGGGCGATGACTATAGGGTAGCGGAGCGTTTCATCTAATATTTTACGTGACATCCCATCAACTCACGCGAAGAGCGCGAAGCCTTGACGCCCGTGAGATTACTATCGCCTGCACCTTCCCTTCGCGCCCTCCCGCGTGCTTCCGCGTGAGGTGGCGATCTGCACCAGGATCCGCAGGATAAAGTGAAATGCTCCAGGCGCCGGTGACGGAGCACACAACCTCTTTTTTCTCACCCGGTCCGCGGCCAACCGGCGCCCGGTCGGCTCCACCATTCCTCCCGGAACAGGAGATGACCGGAACAGCAGACCCCGTGGGAGCACCATCCCAGTCGGCTGATGGGGGGCCTCTCCAAACCCTGATCTCCTGCATACGAGAGTGAGGGGCGGTACCGATCAACGCGCATCTATGATCGGGGACAGGCCGTGTCGCTCCTCCCCCGGTGGTCACCCGGTCAGACTGTCGCCCTCCGAAAGACGGTGACGCTCATCAGGAGTACCAGGATTGCACCGACGAGAAGCCCGAGGAAGGTGGCCGTTGGGAATATCCCCGCCTGGAGGTCCCTGATCGCATCGATCGCGTAGGAGACCGGGTTTAGCCTCGCAAGCGCCGCGAGCCAGTCCGGCATCTGGTCGTAGGGCATCAGCGCACTGCTCGTGAAGAAGAGCGGCATCGAGATCATCGCGTTGATTGCCGCGTAGGAGTCGTGGTCCTCAAGTTTGAGGGCGACCGTCGTCATCAGCGATGAGAGGAGGATGCCGAAGATGAAGAGGACGGTATAGATCGCAAGGAGGAGGACCGGGTCGAGGAAGTGCGCTCCAAGCAGGATGGCGATGACCAGGATGACCGTCGTCTGGATCAGGCCCCGGAGGGTGATGAAGAGGATCTTGCCAAAGAGGATGCTCTCCCTCGGCGCGGGCATCGCAAGGAACTTCTGGAGGTAGCCGAGGATCTTATCAAACATCAGGAGCGCTCCGCCCTGGAAGGATGCACCAAGCATCGTCAGGACCAGGATGCCGGGCGCGATGAAGTCGAGGTAGTTGTCGGTGAACCGTATCGGGAGAGCAAGGCCGACGAAGATGAGCCATGCCGCAGGCAGGATCAACGTCGAGACGACATTGACCCTGCCACGGAGCCAGCGGCGGAAGTCCCGTTCCATGTAATAGAACATCCGCCTCATGCCCGCCCCCGAAGTATCCTCCGAAACCGCCGGGCGTCAAACGCCTCCGTCTCGTCCTGCTCCCCGACCAGGGCGAGGAAGACGTCGTCGAGGGTCGGCTGCCGGACCGAGACCGACCTGACCGTCATCCCGCCTTTCGTGAGCGCGCGGGAGAGGGCAAGGCCAGCCTCTTCACCCTTATCCACCTCAAACCTGAGTTCGTCATCGGTCCTGCCAAGAAAGGTGACACCTTCCGGGAGTTCGTCCTGGAACGTCCCGTCGGCCCGGATCGAGACGATATCCCGGCAGACCGTCGTCTTCAGCGCAGCCGGGGTCCCGGTCGCCACCACCCGGCCGTAGTCGATGATCCCGATCCGGTCGCAGGCCTGGTCCGCCTCATCCATGTAGTGCGTCGTGACAAAGACCGTCATCCCCCGGTTTTTCAGCGCAATGATATGCTCCCAGATCCGCCTCCTGCCCGCCACGTCAAGCCCGATCGTCGGTTCGTCAAGGAAGAGCACCTCCGGGTCGTGGACAAGCGCCTGCGCCAGCTCAAGCCTTCTGCGCATCCCGCCCGAGTAGGTCCGCACAAGGTCGTCCGCACGGGACGCAAGGTCCATCATCGCGAGCGCCTCGTCTGCGGTCTCCCGGGGGCGGGGGACGCCGTAGACCTTTGCAAAGAAGATGACGTTCTCCCGTCCGGTGAGTTTCGGGTCGACCGCCATATCCTGCGGGACATAGCTGATCTGCTCCCTGACCGCGAGCGGGTTTCCCGTCACCGAGTGCCCGCAGATCGTTGCGTCACCTTCCGTCGGGGCGAGGAGCGTCGTCAGCATCTTCACGGTCGTCGTCTTCCCAGAGCCGTTCGGTCCGAGGAGACCGAAGATCTCCCGGTCGATCGCGAGATCCAGCCGGTCGACCGCAACGAGGCTGCCGAAGCGTTTTGTTAATCCTGATGTCTCTATCGCCGCCAAACTACTCCTCCTGCTGCTCCCTCTATCTCTTGACGCCCGTATCTCATGTTCACTACCCCGCCGCCCTGACCGGGTCGTCCCCCGTCCAACCCTCTATCTCCAGGTATGCCGCCCGCAAACCCTCGAGGAGCTCAAGGATCGGCATCCCGGAGACCGCGCCCGCGTGCTTTGGGCAACCGTCTCCCGGCCCATGACCATGCGGGTGCCACGCTCCCTTCCCATCCTGACCAAACCCGTGGTCGTGGAGACGCGATATCCTGCAGGCATGTATGATCCCCATTCATTGTCCCGGAGGAGCAGTCATGACTCGCACAGGGAGTGTACCGATTGAGAATGGAAAAACATTTACACAATATAGCAGACGTTCATCATGGCACAACGCACCTATCCCGGACACTCCCTCATCGGGAAGACCGCCACTACGAAGCGGAAAGTAAAGAACGAGGTCATCAGGCAGCTCACGCGGGAACGGGGGCCTGACCCGGACGCAGAGTCGTGGCTTCTCATGTTCCAGGGGAAGTACCAACCCGAGTACTGGATCGTTCTCCTCGTAAAGAAAAACGCCACACTGAAGGCGATAGATGAGGCACTCAGGGATATCTGGCTCGAATGCTGCAGTCACCTCTCTGCTTTCACTATACACGGTGAGGATTACGTTTCCTTCCCCGACGTAGAATTTGGGGGGAAGAGTATGAACGCCCGCCTGGGAAACCTCTTTTCGGTGGGCTCGACGGGTGAGTATATATACGACTATGGCGACTCCACCTATCTCACCTTCAAGGTGCTCGATCTCGTCCCGTTCAGCCCGAAAGGCAGAACGAGTGTCGAAATCGTCGCCCGGAACGATCCTCCCGACATCCGCTGTTCCGTCTGCGGAGAACCGGCAACCGAGATCTGCCTCGAATGCCTCTACGAAGTTTCAGAAAACGCCTTCTTCTGTGACGACTGCTTTGAAAAACACGAGTGCGACGAGGAGATGTCGCTACCCGTCGTCAACTCACCAAGGATGGGCCAGTGCGCATACACCGGGTAACTGCACAGACAAACCCGTCGCACAACTCCGGAAGAGACGGGGTGGGAAGGTGCGACAAGAGACTGTATCGGGGATTGCGGTTCAACCCGCCATCTTATCCGTTTGAGATGTACCTACCGCGGCATGCGCCCCCGGTAACGGGGGGTGTGAAGCCCGCGGGACAACGAGGAGAAGAGCAGAACCCTGATCTGCTCCATCAGCCAGGTAAACGACGCGCGAAAAAATAACACATACTTAGAAGAGAGTATGAAGGGTGGAGGCCCTGGCCTTAACCTGACGCCGATGGTCACGTATTATATAACGTGAAATTCCAAACGTTCATGGGACCTTATGTCGTGTGAACTCACTGAAGAATCTCTCTTTATTCTCAATCTCCTCTATAAAAGAAGGAGTGTAAACAGAGATAAGGGGTACCATTCAGAACTCTTGCGTAAGTTATACGGCAATAAATTTCCCGGCAGAGGGCATCTCCCTTTTAATGAAACCATAAAAATACTGCTAAACGAAGGATATATTACAAAAATCCGGAAAAAGAAAGAGAAATACTACATTTCAGACATGAATAGAGCGATTCGGACACTGGTGAGTCATGGCTACATCACTCTTGACGGCCTGTAGCAGTGACCGCAGGAACAAAGCAAAGTATTTTTACCAATAGTGATAAAAAAAGTTATCACCACAGAGTATGTATGCATTGTCACCACTGTAGAGCAAGTGAGTCAACTACCCCGTACTCCAGGGCGGGGCTTGCACCGGGAACCTCATGGAAACTACAACGATGCAATGTAATTCGCCCGAAGGTTGCCCGAACGGGCCTTATTCGTGCAGGCCGGTTGACGCGGCCACTACCGATTATCCGTGGAGCCACGGAATCACCGGCTACCTGCTCCTCACCCGACAGCGCACATCATCCGCGAGCAGCAGTATGTGTCAAAACTCCCGTTCGGGAGTCGGCGTCAATGCGCTGACAACGAAGGCATTGCTATCAGAACACAAAAATAGTACGGAGGGGCAATTTCTCCCCGGCCTGAACGCCGGGGTCTCCTTGCCCGATTAAGATGAAACGATCAATAACGATCTAAAGGTGTGATAGGTATGGTTCGTCCCTTTGAAGGAGTGTTTGGGAACACCTGTGAGTTACGACTTCTTGAATTTCTGTTGCCGCTTGACGGCATGAAGTTCAACATCACCGAACTCTCGGAAGAAGCAGGCGTAAGCCGGGTCACGGTTGGCAGGGTGGTCAAGAAGTTTGTCGAATGGGAAATCCTCACCGCCACCAATGACCCGATCCCCCGGTACTCCATTAATCCGGCGTCTCCGATCGTCCGGTCGATCGATACCATGAACAACGCGTTGATCGGTCGGATGCTGGGTGACGAGAGGGTCCAGGAAATTCGGGACTACCTCAGGGAGCATGCGCCCGCGGCCGATCCCCGGGAGAGGGGGACATCAACCGAAGAGGACTGGAAGATCTCGCCGAAAGGACCGATAGAGCCGGGGGACCGTGGATGGGGTGCCGGTGACGGGAGGGACACGACCCCTGGAGCCAGGGACTCGCCCCAGAACCCAAACCCCGTGCTGGAAGACAGCCCGGGTTGAGGCAAAGCCCGGGAATGGCCACCCCGAGGGTAATCGGGCACTGCTCGACAGAGGTACCGGGGTGGCGATGTGATTCCCTGATCCTCCTCGTGCTCTTTGTCACCTTACATTTAGATATCTCCAGGGACTCCCCGTCTCTCTTCGCGTGCTTCCGCATGAGACCAGAGTGCCCACCCCAACATGCGGCAAAAGGTTCTAAAATAAGGTGACACGATGCACTATTCCTGGGTACCTGCAACGCTCCTTTGCCCCCCTCCCGCGTGACGCAACAATCGCATATCAGGTGCACTGATCCAATAGGGAAAGGCCGGCCCGGGCGACCCGTGCGGGCACACGACGGCAGAAGACCTGTACAGGCTCCGGCGGGCAGAAAGACTTCATCCCCTCAGAATACAACCATCACCAGCGCGACCGTGACCACCTTCGCGGCCATGCTCGCCACGTACGTGACCAGCGCCACCCTGACGCCGAACCGGCCGAAGAGCGAGAGGTAGAGCGGCACCGAGTACTTGATGTAGATCATGGTGATGACCACCATGCTCCCGAGGACGAGCGTGACGAGCGCCGTCTCGAGCGTGAGGATGCCGCCGGAGAGGAGGGACGCAACGATCGCATAGCCTGCCGAGAAGTGAACGAACTGGGCTACGAGCGCCGCGGCGCTCTCCCCGGGGAGACCGACGGCCCTGAGGAGCGGGTCGAACGCGGCGGCGACGCCGTCCATGACGCCCGTGGCGGAGAGAAGGGAGAAGATGATCAGCGCGGCCAGGGTGACGGGGACGACCCGACGGAGCGTCGGGACCGCCTTCCTGCACCCGGTGACGACGACCTCCCGGTTGAGCGCAAGGGCGGTCGCGGGGGCAGCGGGAACCGGGGGCGGCGCACGCCCCGAAACCGCGAGGAACCGGCGGCTGTAGAGGAGGGCGAAAAAAGCCTGGATGCCGCTCGAGAAGAGGTTCAACCCCGTGTAGATTCCCCCGACGACGGGGCCGAGGAGGACCAGGGCCGCGGGGAGCTGGACGCGGAAGAGCGACTCCCCGAGGACCACCGGGAACGCACCCATGATGAGGACCGGGATCACCTCCCGCTCCGTCACCTTCCCGTCATGGTAGTAGCCGGCGAGCATCGACTTCCCCGCCGTGGCGTTGACCCCCATCGCGATGACCGAGAGGATGCACGCATCGGAGAGGCCCGAGACCCTGCAGAACGGCCCGGTGAACGACGCAAGCCGGGAGAAGATCCCGGTCTCGGCAAGGATGTTCGCGACGACGATGCCCGCGGTTACCAGCAGGACGGCATTCACCGCGGAGGAGATCACCGGCATGCAGGACCCCGCCTCCCCCTGCCCCTGCCAGCCATTCCCTGCACTCCCGGACGCTCCTGTTGGTGATACGATCTACTACAGTTCACATAATAAGTATTACCATAAGAGCCATCGACCGCGTTCAAGGGCGCGTCGACCGTAGCAGACCGTTGCACCTCCCCACACCTCCCCGCACAAGGCACTTTCCTCTGTCCGCCCGCACCCCTCCTCCGGGGTGCCCGGGATCGGGCCCGTAACCCTGCGCCCGGCCCGGGCCGCCATCTCCACCCGTAAGAGAGCATATCCGGCTGGAATCGTTGAAAGACCGGACTTTTTGCGCTGTACGCGGTGCGTATATTTATGGTTAGACAAGCGCAAACACTGATACTGATCCGTTTTTTGAGGCGACCGGGTACTGCGGCAACCTCATGGCAGCCACCTGCCGGATTACAGGACATACCGACCATGAACCTGAAGGGCTGGATAGAACGTGACGGAGTGCGGCTCTCCCCCGCCGACGTGGAGCGGATGCTCGGGGAGGGGCCGGAGGCCCTCACGCGGTGCGGCGGCGAATTCCTGCTCACCCGGGACGACTGCATCGCCCGCGACGCCTTCGGCATCATGCCCGGCCCTGTCCCGCCCGGGACCGTCTGCTGCGGCGGACGGGAGGCTGCCCGGATAGCCCCCGATCCCCCGCCCTGCACCCTTGAGGAGGCGATCGTCACCGCGGTCGACCTCCGGAGCGACGAGGGCGTGGTGGCGTTCTCCGGCGGCGTCGATTCGGGCCTCATCGCCGGGCTCGCCGGCCTCCCCTGCGTGGCGGTGGGGACCGAGGGATCGCACGATGCCCTATGGGCGGCCTTTGCCGCCCGGACGATGGGGCTCGACCTTGAGATCGTCACCCCGACAGAAGAGGAGGTCGCGGAGGCCATCCGCCGGGTGGTCCGGGTGATACCCGACCCGACAAACCCGGTCGACGCCTCGATCGCGACGACCCTCTTCTTTGTCGCCGCCCGGGCCGCCGAGCTCGGACATACCCGGATCCTCGCCGGGCAGGGGGCAGACGAGCTCTTCGGCGGCTACGCCCGCTACCTCTCCTCCCCGGACCTCGCGGCGGAGCTCGAACGGGACATTGCGGACCACGAGCGCCAGAGGGCGCGGGACCAGGCAGTGGCGGCGCTTCATAAGGCATACTTCTCGATGCCCTACCTCGACATCCGGGTGGTGCGCGCAGCAAGGTCGATCCCCGCAGGCGAGAAGGTGCGCGGAGGGGTGAGAAAGCATCCCCTGCGAGCGGTCGCACAACGGCACATCCCCGCCGAAATCGCCCGGGCCGAGAAGAAAGCGATGCAATACGGGAGCGGAATATGGCGGGCGATACAGCGACTCTCCTGTCAAAACGGTTATAAAAAGTCGGTACAAGGGTACTTAACGGAGATCAGTAGGGCAGAACATGGTAACTGAGAGCGATATAGAGCATATAGCAGAACTTGCGGATATCGGCATATCGAGAGACGAGGTGCCGGAATTCACCAGGCAGTTCAACGCGATCCTCGAATACTTTGAGGTCCTCGACACCGTAGAGGGCGAACGCGCCCCGGCGGATGGGATCACGAACGTCTTCCGGGAGGACGAGCCCCGGCCCTGCCTCCCGCAGGAGGCGGTCCTCGCAAACGCGGGGTCGACCGAGAACGGGTTTATCAAGACGCCGAGGGTGATGTAAGTGGCGGGAACTCTCGACTTCTCGCCGGACGACCGGTGCAACGCCTTCATCACCACCTGCCGTGAGGCACCGTTCTCCGACGGTGCGCTCGCCGGTGTCGCCGTCGCGGTCAAGGACAACATATCGACGGCAGGCATCCGGACCACCTGCGCATCGAGGATCCTTGAAGGCTACGTCCCGCCCTACGACGCCCACGTCATCGAACTCCTCCGGAAGGAGGGGGCCGCCATCGTCGGCAAGACCAACATGGACGAGTTCGGCATGGGCTCAACCACCGAGACGAGCGCGTTCGGCCCCACCCGAAACCCGGTCGACCCGACACGGGTGCCCGGCGGCTCGTCCGGCGGGAGCGCCGCCGCCCTCGCCGCAGGCCTCGTCCCGATGGCGCTCGGCACCGACACCGGCGGTTCGATCCGGTGTCCCGCAGCGTTCTGCGGGGTCGTGGGGCTCAAACCTACCTACGGCCGGGTTTCCCGCTACGGCCTCATCGCCTACGCGAACTCACTTGAGCAGATCGGGCCGATGGCGCGGACGGTGGAGGACGTATCGAGGTTGATGTCGGTGATCGCGAAGTACGATCCCCGCGACTCGACGATGCTGGATCGGCCGTACGACCACCGGCCGTCGGCTGATATCGCCGGCCTCCGGGTCGGCGTCCCGGAGGAGTACTTCGGGGAAGGCGTGGACCCCCGCGTCGCGGAGACGGTTCGGGACGCCATCGGCGTCCTTGAGGAACTCGGGGCCAGTACGGTGCCGGTGAGCATCCCGGGCATGCGGTATGCGCTTGCGGCCTACTACGTCATCTGCACGGGCGAGGCCTCCTCGAACCTCGCGCGGTTCGACGGCGTCCGCTACGGCCCGGCGGTCGACATCAGGAAGTCCTGGCATGACGCCTACCAGGAGATCCGGCAGGCGAACTTCGGGGCCGAGGTCCGGCGCCGGGTCATGCTCGGCACCTTCGCCCTCTCGGCCGGCTACGCCGGCAGGTACTACGCGAAGGCCCTAGGGGCCCGGCAGAAGATCCGGCAGGACTTCGAGCGGGCCCTCCGTGACGCAGACGTCATCGCCGGCCCGACGATGCCGACCGTGGCCTTCCGCCTCGGCGAGAAGACCGATCCGCTCTCGCTCTACCTCGCCGACATACTCACGGCACCGGCGAACCTCGCCGGGATCCCGGCGATATCGGTCCCGTGCGGCAGGGTTGACGGCCTCCCCGTGGGCTTCCAGCTGATGGGAAGGCAGTTTGAGGACGAGCGCGTCGTCGACGCCGCCTATGCCTACGAGCAGGAGGTGAGGGCATGAAGACGATCGTCGGGCTTGAGATCCACGTCCAGCTCGCGACGGCGACGAAGCTCTTCTGCGGGTGCTCGACGGACTACCGCGACGACGGACCCAACACCCACTGCTGTCCGGTCTGTCTCGGGCTCCCCGGGTCGCTCCCGCGCCTGAACAGAAAAGCGGTCGAGTACGGCCTACTGGTGGCAAAGGCCCTCGGCATGAGGGTGCTGGAAGAGTCGGAGTTCGCCCGGAAGAACTACTTCTATCCCGACCTCCCGAAGGCCTACCAGATCACCCAGTACGACAAACCGCTCGCGGTCGAAGGGATCATTGAGATCGAGGACGATGAGGGACACGAGAAGATCGTCCGGATCACCCGGGTGCACCTCGAGGAGGACCCGGGACGACTCGTCCACGTCGCGGGCGCCTCGAAGTACTCGCTCGTCGACTATAACAGGTCGGGCATCCCGCTCCTTGAGATCGTCACCGAGCCGGATATGCGCTCCCCGCAGGAGGCGCGCCGGTTCCTCAACAAACTCAGGACGATCCTCGAGTATCTCCGGGTCTTCGACGGCGACCGGGAGGGGTCCCTCCGTGTGGACGCAAACATATCGCTCGAGGGCTCAGAAAGGGTCGAGGTCAAGAACATCTCCTCGTACAAAGGCGTCGAGAAGGCCCTCACCTTCGAGGTGACCCGGCAGAAGAACCTGCGCCGGCGTGGGCAGACGGTGACGAGGGAGACCCGGCACTTCATGGAAGGGCGCGGGATCACCACATCCGCCCGCGGCAAGGAGGAGGAGCACGACTACCGCTACTTCCCGGAACCCGATCTGCGGCCGCTCCGTGTCACGGATTGGGTCGCGGAGATCGACCTCCCCGAACTTCCCGCCGCCCGGAAGAACCGGTTCATGGCGCAGTACGGCATATCGCCGAACCACGCCCGGACCCTGACCGGCGACCCGAAACTTGCCGACTTCTACGAGCGCGTGGCGCCCGTCGACCCGGCCCTCGCCGCGACCTGGGTGGCCGACACCCTCCTTGGGGAGCTCAACTACCGCGACATGAGCATCGCCGCCGTCCCGGCCGACCGCATCGCAGAACTCCTCGGCCTCCTCAGGGCGGAGACGATCACCGACCGGGCCGGCGTCCAGGTCCTGCGGGAGATGCTCGATGCCTGCGCCGCGGGCCGACCCTCCGAGAGACCCGCCGCGATCGTGAAGCGCGAGAACCTGGGAAGAACCACGGGAGACGACTTCTCTGCGATCGTGCGGACGGTGATCGCCTCAAACCCGCAGGCGGTGGAAGACTACCATGCCGGCAGGAAAGGAGCCCTGAACTTCCTCGTGGGGCAGGTGATGAAAGAAACCCGCGGCAGGGCGGACCCGCGGGAACTCGGGCGAATCGTATCCGAATGCATTGAGAAAGGCGAGGTGTAATCCGCAGTGCACCTGATCATAGCAGAAAAGAACATCTCAGCAAACCGGATCGCGCAGATCCTCGCCGGCAACGAGAAGGTGAGGGCGGTCAAGGAGGGGAGCGTATCGACCTACTCCTTCGACAACAAGACGGTGGTGGGCCTCAAAGGGCACGTGGTGGAGGTGGACTTCGAGCCCGGCTACACGAACTGGAGAAGCGAGATCCACACCCCGCGAAGCCTCATCGACGCCGGCACCGTCAAGAAACCGACCGAGAAGAAGATCGTCAACCTTATCCAGAAACTCTCAAAGAAGGCGGACCTCGTCACCATCGCCACCGACTACGATACCGAAGGAGAACTGATCGGGAAGGAGGCCTACGAGCTCGTCCGCGCGGTGAACCCCACGGTCAGGATCAACCGGGCCCGGTTCTCCGCGATAACCCCGGCGGAGATCCGGACCGCCTTTGAGAACCCAACAGACCTCGACTTCGCGCTCGCGGCCGCCGGCGAGGCCCGCCAGACGGTCGACCTGATGTGGGGAGCGTCGCTGACCCGGTTCATCAGCCTTGCGGCGCGGCGCGGCGGTAAAGACATCCTCTCTGTCGGCCGGGTCCAGAGCCCGACGCTCGCGATGATCGTGGACCGGGAGCGCGAGATCGAGAACTTCGTCCCCCAGACCTACTGGATGCTCACGCTTGTGACCGAGAAGGACGGCGTGCCGGTGGAGGCGCGGCACACCGCCGGGCGGTTCACCGACCACGAGGCGGCCCTCGCCGCTAGAGCGGGGACAAAGGAGCCTCTCACGGTCACGGACGTCAAAGAGGGGCAGAAGACCGACCGGGCGCCGACACCGTTCGACACCACGACCTTCATCGTCGCGGCGAGCCGCCTGGGCCTCTCGGCGGCGAACGCCATGCGGATCGCCGAAGACCTCTATATGAACGGGTACATCTCCTACCCGAGGACCGACAACACGGTCTACCCGAAGTCCCTGAACCTGAACGGCATTCTTGAGACGCTCCGGGGAGGGGTCTTCGATGCGGACGTCGCCTGGGTGCAGCAGCACCGGCGGCCGGTCCCGACCCGGGGCAAGAAGGAGAGCACCGACCACCCGCCGATCCACCCGACGGGATCGGCGAGCCGCGAGGCTCTCGGGCAGGACCGGTGGAAGGTCTACGAACTCGTCGTCCGGCGGTTCCTCGCGACCCTCTCTCCCGACGCGACCTGGACGACGACGAAGTGCCTCTTCGACGCCTCCGGCGAGCCCTACACGGCAACGGGCGGGCGGCTCCTCTCGCCGGGATGGCGCCGGGTCTACCCCTACTCGGAGGCGAAGGAGAATATCCTCCCGGCGTTCGTCCCGGGCGAACGCCTGCCGATCAGGAAGGTGAACCTTGAGGAGAAGCAGACGCAGCCGCCGGCGCGCTACTCCCAGAGCAGGCTCATCCAGGTGATGGAGGAGCTTGGCCTCGGCACGAAGAGCACCCGGCACGAGGTGATCGGCAAACTCATCTCCCGCCGCTACGTGGAGGGGAACCCGCTCCGGCCGACCCTCGTCGGGAGGGCCGTCACGGACGCGCTCGACAACCACGCAGAGACGATCACCGAGCCCGAGATGACCCGGACGCTTGAGGAGCATATGCAGCTCATCAAGCAGCGCGAGCGGTCCCGCGACGACGTCGTCATGGAGTCCCGGGGGATGCTCCACCAGGTCTTTGACAAACTCGAAGCGCACAAGAAGGAGATCGGCGAAGAGATCATGGAGCAGACCGCGGAAGAGCATACCGTCGGCCCCTGCCCCGTCTGCGGCCACGATCTGCGGATCCGCCATATTGGCGTCTCCCAGTTCATCGGGTGTACCGGCTACCCGGAGTGCCGGTTCAACATCAGCCTACCCGGCAGCACCTGGGGGAAGGCGATCCGGACCGACGAGACCTGCGAGACGCACGGGCTCTCCCACGTCCGCCTGATCCGGAAAGGATCCCCCCCGTGGACGATCGGCTGCCCGCTCTGCAGTCATATTGCCTCGAACATCGAGGCGCTCCGGATGATGCCCTCGATGACCGACGACCTCGTGCAGCGCCTGCACGCGCACCACATCTACACGGTCTCCGAGATCGCGGGCATGCAGCCTCACGACCTCACGGGTGCCGCCGGTGTCGGCCCAGAAGAAGCCGGACGGCTTATCCGGGAGGCGGAGGATGCGCTCGAGATCCTCCGGCGCCGTTCGGAACTCCGGAAGTTCGTCCGGAAGATCGTCCCGCCGAGGAAGGGCCGGAGCCATGCGAAGATCACACGAAGTCTCATCGAGCAGGGGATCGGGGATATCCGCGCGCTCTCGCGGGCGGAGCCTACGGCCCTGAAGAAGGCCGGCATCGGCGATGCCGGGGCGAGCGAGCTCCTCACGGCGGCCCGCGGGCTCTGCAACGAGCGCACCCTCCGGGAGGCCGGCGTCTCCGCGGTCAGCCTGAAGAAGTACCAGGCGGGGGGCGTCGCGAGCCCCGACGACCTCTGCTACCTCCCGATTCCCTACCTCTCAAGCAAAACCGGCATTAATCCGGAGACCGTACATAAACATGCGGATATGGTCTGCAGGCACCTCGGGCGCCCCGCCCCGGCAAAGGTCACCAGGACTGCGCTCGAGCGCGGGCGAAAAGAACTCCTCGCGGTCCCCGGTATCGGGGAGGCGACCGTGGAGAGACTCCACCTTGCAGGCATCTACGACGCCGCGACGCTTCGCGAGGCCGACCCGGAGGAGGTCTCCTCGATCACCGGCATCGCAAAGGCGAGAATCCGCGACTACATCAGCCACCTGAAGTGACACCATGCACGCGAACTGGAAGACCTGGGCACACGTGACGAAACTGGACCCCGACAAACACCTTCCGCCGGGCGCCGTCGAGGAGATCGTGACGAGCGGGACCGACGCCCTGATGCTCTCGGGCACCCTGAACGTGACGCGGGAGAACCTCCGCGAACTCCTGGATCTGGTCTCAGCCTACGGGCTGCCGCTGGTGGTGGAACCAGCGAGCCCCGACTGCGCCATATTCGACGGACGGATCGACCACCTCTTCGTGCCGAGCGTGATGAATACAAACGACGTCCGCTGGATCGTCGGAAAGCACTACGCCTGGCTCCGCCACGCGAGCAGCATCGAATGGGAGATGGTGGTGCCCGAGGCCTACATCGTCCTCAACCCGAACTCCGCCGTGGGGCGGGTGACGGGGGCGGACTGCACCCTCTCGGGCGAGGACGTGGCCGCGTTCGCGGAGGTGGCGGACCGCTACTTCCGGTTCCCGATCGTCTATATCGAGTACAGCGGGACCTACGGCAACCCGTCGATCGTGCAGGCGGCATCCGATGCGATCGAGCATGCCATCCTCTACTACGGCGGCGGTATCCGCTCGGCGGAGCAGGCGGCGGAGATGGGCCGGATCGCGGACACGATCGTCGTAGGGAACGCCGTCTACGAGGAAGGGATCGATGTGCTCCGGGCGACGGTCCGGGCGGTACAGTGAGGCATGCCTGAGGTCTCGATCGTCCTGGTCGAACCCCTCTACGAGGGGAACGTCGGGTTTACCGCCCGGGTGATGAAGAACTTCGGGTTTACCCGCCTGGTGCTGGTCAACCCCTGTCCGCTTGCCGACGACGCCGTCATGCGCGCCGCCCATGCCCGTGACGTTCTTGACGGCGCCCGCCGGATGACGACCGAGGAGGTCTACCGGGAGTTTGACTTCGTCGTCGCGACGACCGGCGAGGTGAGCAAATCGGTCTGCACCCCGATGCGGATGCCATACTACACGCCCGCGGAAGTCCGCCAGATCGTTGCCGATATCGACGGGACGGTCGCGGTCCTCTTCGGGCGGGAGAACTGGGGCCTCGCAAACACCGAACTCGCACGGGCGAACCTCATCTGCACCATCCCGACATCGGAGGCGTATCCCATCCTGAACCTCTCTCACGCGGTGGGCATCCTCTGCTACGAGCTGGCGAACCTGCCCCGCGGGACCTACCTCCTCGCGGGACCGGTCGAGATGGAGTCGCTCTACCGGCACATCGAGACGTTTCTCGACCGGATCGACCACCCGGACTTCAAACGGGAGAACACGATGGTCCTCCTCCGCCGCGTGCTCGGCCGGACGAAGCTGACCGTTCGCGAGGTGAGCACGCTGCACGGGCTTATGCGCCGGACGGAGTGGCATCTCGAAAACAAAGAATAGGTTCGAGGAGAGATATAAGGGAATGATTCTTGTCGACTGGCAGATAGAAGACCGCATCAGGCACGGGTATATCCAGGTGGATCCCTACGATCCCGGCCTGATCCAGCCCAACTCCCTGGATATCAGGCTCGGATCCCACTTCGTCTGGTACGTGCCGGGGGATACCGTGATCGACCCCTACGAGAAGGAGAGCGTCTGTTCGGACGTCGAGGAGATGGTGGCCGACTCGATCGTCCTCGCGCCGGGGCAGTTCCTCCTCGCTGAGACCCTGGAGACGATCGAGCTCCCCGACGACGTCGTGGCGAGCATCGAGGGGAAGAGCAGCATCGCCCGTCTCGGGATCGAGCTCCACCAGACGGGGGGCTGGATCGACGCCGGGTTCCGGGGGACGATAACGCTTGAGATGTGCAACGTGAACTCCCGGCCGGTCCGGGTCTACGCCGGGATGCCGATCGGGCAGCTGGTCTTCTACCGGACTGATCGCGCCGCGCGCCCATACAACCTGAAGAAAGACGCGAAGTACATGGGCCAGCAGCAGGCGACCCTCTCCCGCTACCACGAGAATGCGCGCCGCGCGTGATGCATACCGCCGGCAGTCCGGAAAACCCCGCGCATTCCGCCCCCGTCGAGCGGGGTGCCGGGTGCTCCCGCCCGGAGAGCGTTATGCACTATATAGCAGGAAAACAGATATTTAACGGTTCAACTGGGGATACCAATGCGACTTCTTCTGATCCACTCTGACCATATCGAATACGAGGCCCGGAAGAAGACGAAGGTCGCCGAAGAGGATGCGGTCCCAAAGGACGCTCTCGATGAGGCGCTCGCCGTCTTCTGCGCGGTTGAGTCTGTCGACGAGGAGAATATCGGGGATGCCGTCAGGCAGGCGGCGGACGAGATCGTCGCCACCGCCCGGCAGCTCGGCACGACCAATATCATGATCTACCCCTACGCCCACCTCTCCTCCGACCTTGCATCGCCGGAATCGGCAGTGAGCGCTCTCCGGGGCATCGGGGAGGCTCTTTCCAGGGAAGACGGCTTTGTTGTGAAGCGGGCGCCGTTCGGCTGGTACAAGGCCTTCTCGCTCTCCTGCAAGGGCCACCCGCTCTCGGAGCTCTCCCGGACGATCGTGCCCGGGGAAGGAGCGGCCGCCCCGAAGAAAGAGATCGAGCACGAGTTCTTCGTCTTCACTCCCGAAGGGGAACGCAAAGACGCGGCCGCCTACCTGAATGAGAATACGCCCCTCGCCGCCCTGATCCGGAAGGAACTCGGATACCCGGGGCCGGAAGGGGTCGAGCCGGTTCACGTCGACCTGATGCGGGCGAAGGAACTCGTGGAGTACGAGCCGCGCTCAGACGTCGGGCACCACCGCTGGATGCCTCGGGGCAAGCTGATCCGGGACCTTCTTGCCGACTACGTCCTTGCACGGGTGCTCGAGTACGGCGGCATGCCGGTGGAGACCCCGGTGATGTATGATCTCGGCGACCAGGCGATCGCGGAGCACGCCGCCAAGTTCGGGGAACGGCAGTACCGGTTCAAGAGCGGCAACCGCGATATGATGCTCCGGTTCGCGGCGTGTTTCGGCATGTTCTCGATCATGCACGACATGCACATCTCGCCAAACACCCTCCCGATGAAGCTCTACGAGCTCTCGACCTACTCGTTCCGGCACGAGCAGAAGGGCGAGGTGATTGGGTTAAAGCGCCTCCGCGCCTTCACGATGCCCGATATGCACACCCTCTGCCGTGATGTGGACGACGCACTCGCGAGCTTCGAGGAGCAGCTCATGATGGGCTGGAAGAGCGGCGAGGACCTCGAGACGCCGCTTGTGGGGGTCTTCCGGTGCACCCGGGACTTCTTCGACCAGTATGAACTCTGGGTGAAGGGGATCGTCGCGAAGTCGGGTGTGCCGATGCTGATCGAGATCCTCTCGGAGCGGACACACTACTGGATAGCAAAGGTCGACCTCGCGGCGATCGATGCGCAGGGAAGGCCCATCGAGAACCCGACGGTCCAGATCGACGTCGAGAGCGCAGACCGGTTCGACATCAAGTACTACACCGCCGAGGGGGCGGAGGTCCACCCCCCGATCCTCCACTGCTCGCCGACGGGCTCGATCGAGCGGGTGATCTGCGCGCTGCTCGAGAATACCGCGAAGATGGAGGTCCCCTCGCTCCCGACCTGGCTCGCCCCGACCCAGGTCAGGCTGGTCCCGGTGGCGGAGCGGCACGTCTGCTTCGCAGAGGAGATCGGCGCCCGCCTGAACGCCGCGGGTATCCGGGCGGACGTCGACGACCGCGACGAGAGCGTGAACAAGAAGGTCCGCGAGGCCGGGATGGACTGGGCGCCCTACGTCGCGGTGATCGGCGACCAGGAGGCCGAGACCGGCCGGCTCACGGTCACCATCCGGAAGCTCTCGGAGAAGAAGAAGCCTTACAAAGAGATGATGAGCGAGGACGAGCTCATCGAGGCGGTGAAGATGGAGATCGCCGGAAAACCCTTCCGCCCGCTCTACACCCCTAGGCTCCTCTCGATGAAGCCCCGGTTCATCTAATCCCTTTTTTGTGCGAACTTTTTCGAGATGCGACAACTCGCTAAAACCGGAGCGTAGCCATCTTCAGGTGTGACTTGCAGCGAACGTGCCGTCCGTCGCACCCTTCAGGCTGTCAAGCTCAGGAACGAAGTTTAAGCACTGTCGATGCTGGCGACAACAGGCGAAGCGGTCGAGCGGTGAAAAATCACGGTACAGTGGACCGTGGTGACTATCACCACGCACTGCCCCCGCCCCTCTCAGGAAGGGGGAGGAGGCCGGAGGCCGGGTGTGGTGGGGGTTATGGATCCTCTTACGCGGTAGGAGACAGGGGAGAGGGGCGGGCCCCCCTCCCCGTCAGCCCCTCCCCGCGTGGCGATATCCGCTGGAAATCCGTATATGGGCATGCGATGTTCCTAAAAACGGCAAGTGGGTACCTATTTTGACATCGTCGGTTTGGCCTCTCCACTCCCTCCCATCATACCGCAGACACTTCCCTGGCCGACCTGACGCGATACCAGGAGCCCGGCCCAACAAGGTTTAAGAGTCCCCGGATGCTATTGCCCACCGGTGCATACCCTATGGATGCCAAAGAGTATCGTTCAATCATATCGAATGCAATCGAAAGAGAGATTGAGGCCTACACGTTCTACCGTATGATTCGGGAGAAAGTCAGGGATGAGAGCTTAAAAAGTCTCTTCAACGAGCTTGCCGGTGAGGAGAGCAAACACCGGAAGACCCTCGAGGCCCTTCTCCTGAGAGAACCGGCAAAACTCGGGTTCGACACGAAGCGGGACTACAAGGTCGCCGAAACCCTGGAGACCCCGCCGCTCTCGGCCGACTTAAAACCGCTTGACGGCCTCGTGATCGCGATCCGGAAAGAGCTTGATGCGATGCAGATGTACACCCAGCTCGCGGGGCTGAGCGTCGACCCGGAGCAGATAGAGTTGTTCGAGAGTCTCGCCTCGATGGAGCGAGGCCACAAGGCTCGCCTTGAGGACATCTACACCAACATGGCGTTCCCGGAAGCCTGGTGAAGGCGGGGCTACGGCCCCGCCCCTCTTTTTACGTCCGGGCGCAGAGGCGGGCACGAGAATTTTTGGAAAAAATTAGCGCGGGCCCCCTCACTCCACAGCACAGTATGCGCCCTTGAAGAACCAGTTCCGATAGACGATCGGGGTGATGAGGGTGGTCAGGAGGCTCATCAGGACGATCGCCACAAAGATGCTCTGGCCGATGAGCCCCGAGTCGAGCCCGATCAGCGCGACGATCATCGCCACCTCACCCCGCGGCGCCATCCCGAACCCGACGATGAGGGAGTCCTCCCGGCACATCCCCATCATCCGGGCAGGAAGGCCGCACCCGATGACTTTAGTGACGATGGCGACGATGGTCAGCACCGCGAGGAAGAGGACCATATCGGACGTGAGTGCATGGGCGTCCGCGAGGATCCCGAGCGATACGAAGAAGATCGAGGCGAAGACGATCTGGAAGTACTCGGCGCCCTCCTTGACGCCCTTGCTCTGCCGGAGCTCGACGCCGGCGAAGGCGACCCCGGCGAGGAACGCGCCGATGATCCCCGACAAACCCACGAGGTTTGCGAGCATCGCATAGAGGAACGCCATCATCATGGCGAAGATGAAGATGAACTCAGGATACTTCCGCGCCAGGGGGGTTGCATCCATCCGCTGGATGAACTTCCGGATACCGAAGTACCCGACAGCACCGGCGACGACGATGAATCCCACGGCTTTCACGAGCATCAGGACGACCGAGACCACTGAGACGCCGCCGCCCACTGCGAGGTCGGTGGCGACGGCGAGCACGATAAGGGAGAGGACGTCGTCGATGACCGCGGCGCCGATGATCGCCTTCGCGGCCCCCGTCTGGAGCACGCCGATCTCTTTTAAGACGTTTGCGGTGATGGCGATACTCGTCGCGGTCAGCGCCGTGCCGATGAAGACTGCGCTCGCGAAGTCGAACCCGAAGAGGGCGGCGGTGCCGTAGCCGCCCAGCCACGGGACGATCACGCCGACAAGGCCGATGATGCCGTACCGCACGTCGAGGATATCCCTGATATTGAACTCGAAACCGATGACAAAGAGGAGGATGATCGCCCCGAGGTGTGCCAGGCTCTGGACAAAATCCGTGTAGGTGATCAGGCCGAGTACGCTCGGCCCGACCAGGACCCCCACGAGGATGGCCCCGATCGTCGCCGACTGGTTGATTCTGGATGCCACAAGGTAGCCGGCGAGAGCGAGGAAGAGGAGGAGGCTCATCTGGATCTCAATTGCGAGGGCGTCCATAATTACCGGGGAGTACTGGGAAGCGAGGCCTTAAGAATCATGTGGAACCCAAGAGGGTTGCAGGATAGGCTCTTGGCGATGGCGCCTCGGGGCGGGATATCCGGGAGGCCGCCCCGACATCCTCCCAATCCCATGTACACGACTGGCGCCTGCGGAGGGCATGGGAGGCAGAGTGAGTCGCCTCGCTAAGGTGGTCGGTTAATGTCGGCCAAGCTCGTCGATCAGCCTGCGATAAACCTCGAACGCGGGTTTCGGGGAGTAGTCATCGCGTAAGATGCCGAACTGGCAGAAAAGGTCCGGGCTGGAACTGTCTGCATCCCGCATATTAAACATCTCGTAGCGAGTGACGTTGTAGTTACCCCGATACTCGTAAACCGTGCGTATGATCGTTTCCAGAGCCTCAGCCTGCTGCTCATACGAGCGTTTCGGGCCGGTCGGCCATCCGTTCTCCGCCACGTGGATCGGGACCGTTGCAGGTATGCCTGCCGAAGGCAGAGATGTCTCGCGGAACGATCGCAGAGCGAATTCGACGAAGTGGCGTATATCACCTGGCAGTCCCGATGGAGCCAGCGAGAAAAAGACATCCGGATAGATGTCGAGACCGACATAGTCCAGAGACTTCACGAACGTATCCCCACCGAGCGCACCGATATCCGTCCAGAAGTCGTGCGCATCCGTCTCGAAGAAGGGCACGGCACTGAAACCGATCTGCAGCGTGTCGTATCCGCATCTTCGGGCCTCTTCTTTCGCCGCAACGACACCCTGTACGAGCGCTTCCCGAACGTTCGGGAAACTGCCGTCGATGATAGGCACATGAGTGAGGTTCGGTTCTTCGGTCACCTGGAGTGTCGCGATCCCGGACCCATAACGCTGAACTACAGTCCTGACAAACTCAACCCACCCGGCGACGTTTCCACGCTCCGACATATACGAGAGCACCAGATCCAGTTCCCTGTCGTCGCCGCCGTACTGTACAAAGTCCCGGGGTTGGCTGCTGTCCGACTTCGGCTCGGGAGACGAATCCGTGTAATGGAGATAGCACCGTACGGCGAACGGTTTTGTATCGCCCTGCAGTTTGCCGATCGTTTCCTTGATGCGCCCAGGCTCATCGAGTTTGCCGGCTACCATACCGACATCGGCCCCCAGCATGCCACCCGGATAAATCCCAAACACCAATTTAGGTGCCCCTGCAGAGCGTGCAGAAGGCATCCAACCCTCTACCGTAGCAGGTTGTTCGGTACTCATATGAGTACTGAGGCGCCGGTGATAATTATTGAGGTGGTCCCAAAACACCCATGCCGACAGGGGACCACCCCTTCGCAGCACCGATGCTGCGGTTCGTGCCTGCCCGTCAGCCGGTGCGGCTACGCCAACTCCGGACGGCTCGAAACACCGCGGCTCATACCCCCGGGCAATATCAGAACTTTAAGTTCAGTACCCCAGGCATACCGCGCAGATCATCTCAGTTTATGACCTTAATAGGGAGATTCAATATTTCCGATAGACTGTTCTTCGGTTTCCGACCTCGATCACGGTAATAATCATCAGATTGTCTTCGATTGTGAGGATCACTCGGTACTCACCCACCCGAAGAGAGTACACGGGGTTGCTCTGGTGGCCCTTCAGTTTCTTGACGTGGTGTAAGGGGTAAGGCTCGTTTGCAAGGGACGTCACTTCATCCGTGATCCGTTGCGCCTCGGCCTTCGGTAGACGCCTTAAATCATGTTTCGCCTTCGAAGTGAAGGCAACGTCCCAGATCATTCTAAACCCAAATCCCGGCATACCTCTTCGAGTGAATGGACCTGTCCGGCTCGTATTTCTGCGAACCCTTCTTCGATCCTTTTCTCTGTCTCTTCGCTCAGCGGTTCAGGATCATAAGCCATATCTGCCAAGTCCAGCACCCGGTTCAGCGTTTCGTCATCGGACTCTTGCGGATTGAGTTTCACGGCATCCAGACGAGATTTGGTCGCGGGTTGAAGTCGGATTGTTGCATCCATGATCCAGTATAGCCACCAAAGGAATATAAAAGTCTCGAAGGTAGCGAACTATTTGGAATTCCCGAAGAGTTACATACAGAGCGCCCCGACGATTGCAGAAGCCATCATCCTGAAAATATACTACTCTCTGCAGGCATCCCCTGCCGCTCTACCATCTTCACCGTCTTCGCCATCTTCGTCTCCGAGTACGTCTCCGAGTACGTCATTCCTCTACCAGATCTTGTTCCTTAACGCACAGGACATTTTTTCGTATACGCATTCGATGATGCAGGTATGCTTCCGAAACAATGGCTTGGTTAGTTTTTTTCACGGGATCAGAGCCCTTCAAATCAGAGAGTACCCTCATTTGATGGCATGCTTTTCGGCGCACTTGTCCCCGTTAGTCTATTCAGTTACCCATTTTGGTTTTTTCCTTGATTCCTGCTTTTTCCTTTCTCATTCCAAAAATATCCTCCGTTCCCTTAACCGAACTGAACCTCTCCCAAGAACCGGTTGCTCCGCTCTTTTTGCCAGACCGGTCTTTTCTTTCGAGCATTTTCGCTCAGATCAACGCACTCAGCACACTTGGGTTCTCGATCTCTGCCGTACACCCGACCAGGAGGAGAAGTCGATATACGATGAAGTTGAGGAGGATGTAGAGTTCTCGACTCTCATGTCGGATTCCTTTGAGGCGGAACCCGACAGTTGTCTTGATGTGGTTATGCACGCGCTCGCAATCACCGCGGCCGTGTAGGAGCGTTGAGAATTCTGGATTGAGGGTGTTCTTATTCCGAAAGAACATCCCCACCTGCTCTCCTCTTCCCTGCTCGAAGAGGAATCTTAGCTGTTCTTCCAGGGGGGCATGTACGTCTCCCCCTTCTTTCCAGAGTTTATTCACCCAGTGATGGATCCGTTTCTCGGTACCCTCCTCCTGTACGACTGCCCCCTCGCGGAGAGCGATACACGGCCATGCATTCAGGTAATACCAGATCTGTGCATGTGCCTCATAGGAATCGTATGCGCTGTCAAGTTGTACGCCGACCACGTTTGGTTGCATTGGTGCAACGGTTGCGATGAGTCGGGGGAGGTGCGTGATATCGGCATCTGTTCCTCCCGAATACACCATCGCCAGTGGATAACGACCCAGATGCATGATATGTGCTTTATCCATCTTTATCTGATAGTGGGGATTGTACGGGGCATCCTGGTTATACCGCGATGCTTCCAGGGGAGTGGAATCGATGATGCCAATCGACTCACCGTCGAGTTTGCGCTTAAGCGCGCTACCGGTCAGCATCATGACTCGCTGCATACCATCCACGCCAAGACGGTATTTCACAAAGTGCTGGAGCGTTGCAGGGTGGGGTAGCCGATCTTCCGGGGATACGCCGAGATTGTGCCAATCTTCCTGAGTAAGAGAGGAGATGGTACGGGCGTAAGATTGTTGGTGAAAGCACTTGATGACCAGGAGTTTGAGCATGAGAACAACAGGGTAGTGCCATCGCGGGGTTTCCTGGTCATAATACTCGCGTTCGATGGTTTCAGCGAGGCTCTCCAGAGCGGGTGAGTTCAGGTAAGATGTGAGGGGGATTCCTGGCCCAATCTCCCCGGATAGACCGTTTTCATGCGGAAACTCGATAAGGGAATCCATGACCAGATGCAGGACCGGTGATAAAGGTCACGGATACCCGCCCCCTATGAGGGGAATGATCAGAGGCATGAAGCGCCCTGCTCAGAAAATTACCGAATGACCGAAAAAGAGGAAACCATTATGCTTTAAATGCCTGATTTGATGGCCTCGAAGTTTTCATACCCCCGGGCGGATTCGAACCGCCGTCGCCGGATCCAAAGTCCTGCATGATTGACCACTACACTACGGGGGTGCGTTAAGAAGTGAACTCGAACGACCGGCACCACAGGTACCAGCTCTCAAGTACTATGTGCCGGAAGATTATATCGATTTTGTAGCGGGCATGGGAGGCGGGCGGAGCGATGCCGGTAGACCGGCACCGCCAGGCCTGCTCACGCCCGCTCGAAGTCGTCCTCGAACCGGACGATATCGTCCTCGCCGGTATACTCCCCGATCTGCACCTCGATCAGTTCGAGCGGCAGGAGGCCGGGGTTCGCGAGCCGGTGGACCGTCCCCGCCGGAACGAAGGTGGACTCACCGTTCCGGAGCAGGTAGGTCGCATCAGCGATCGTTACCTCGGCGCACCCGGTGACGACCACCCAGTGCTCGGAGCGGTGGTGATGCATCTGCAGGGAGAGGCGCCGCTTCGGCGGGACGGTGACCCGCTTGATCTTGTAGGACCGCCCTTCTTCGAGGTTTGTGTAGGAGCCCCAGGGCCGGTGGACCCGCGTGTGGAAGAGCGCACGGGTGTCGCCCTTCTCGCGGAGGGCTTTTGCAATCTCGCCCACCCGCTGGGCCTCGTCCCGGGCGGCAACAAGGATCGCGTCCTTCGTCTCGACGATGGCAAGGTCGTGGACACCGACGGTGGCGACCAGGCGGTCTGCAATGATCAGGTTCGCGGAGGAGTCGATCCCGATATGCTCGCCCCTGACGGCGTTCGCGTCCCCGTTCTTTTGCAGGGCAGCATAGAGCGCGTCGAAGTTCCCCACATCGTTCCAGTCGGCCTCAAGTGGCACGACCGCGGCCCGCCGGGTCTTCTCCATGATCCCGTAGTCGATGGAGAGGGAGGGGACGGCACGGTATGCCTCCTCGACGGGCTGTTCGAATGCCCGGACCACATCCGGCGCGCACACCTCGCACTCGGAGAGAAAGAGGTCGGCATCGAAACAGAACATGCCGGAGTTCCAGAGGTAGCCGTCGGCGACGTACCTCCCGGCGGTCGCAAGGTCGGGCTTCTCCACGAAGGCGTCCACGAGCGAGCCGTCCTGGAGAGGCTCGCCCGGGCGGATGTAGCCGTAACCGGTGTGGGGCGAGGTCGGCCGCACCCCGAAGACCACCAGGTAGTCTTTTGTGAGCCGCTCCGCCCGGCGGAAGGCCGAAAGAAACGGCCCGGTCGCGGTGATCAGGTGGTCTGAGGGCAGTACCGCAACCGTCTCCGGCCCGTCCCGGGTGACTTCCCGGACGCCGTAGTAGATCGCCGGCAGGGTGTTTCTGCCCACCGGCTCCACGAGGACCCGGCAGTCGCACCCGATCGCGGCAAGCTGGTCCCGGACCAGGAACCTGTGCTCCGTGTTGGTGACGACGGCGATATCCTGCGGCGAGGAGAAGAGGAGTGCCCTCTTTAGCGTCTTCTGGAAGAGCGATTCGTCGTCGACCAGCGGGATGAACTGTTTCGGGTAGTGTTCCCTTGAGAGCGGGAAGAGGCGGGTGCCGCTCCCGCCTGCAAGAATGAGCGTCTTCATGAGGTGACTCCGTGCCAGAGAGCACTCGATTGTAGTATTACTCTATTGCGGTATGATGGATAAAAGCGTAGGGTCTCCAGGGGGTCCGGGCGATGCCGCACGGGCCGCCGGGTACCGGCGGCGACTATCGGCCTGCCGGACCCGGGGAGAACGGTCCATATCGCACCGGGCGGTGTATCAACCCTCGCCACGGTAACTGGAGACGAAGCGTTCTTTGCAGGGTGAAGGCCGCCGCTCAAGCCCGGGTCATCGTCGAGTTCCCGGGGTAGAGCGCTCTCGCCTGCGGGTCAAGATCTTCTGCCACCGCAAACGCCGATTCTGCCTCCCGGTATTTTCCGATCCTGCTGAGCACCATGCCGTAGGTGACCCAGGCGAAGATGCACAACCGGTCGACCGCGAGCGCCTGTCTGCACGCGAGCACCGCTTCCTGGGGGCGGCCGAGCCGGACGAGGATCACTGCCCGGTTGTTCCAGGCATAGACGTCATCGTTGTCGCAGAGGAGGGCCGCACTGAACGCGGCCAGTGCCTCCTCATAGCGGCCCTGCCGTTCGAGCGCCACACCCTTGTTGTTCAGGGCTGCGGGGTCATGCAGGCCTTCCGCTGTCACGTCGTTGTACGCCCATGAAGCGTCTCTATCGTCACCCTTGCGGGGGACCTCCGGTGTAATTAATTGGGGCATACATTGGCACCTCGCACCCATACTGTGGAGCGACGATATATAGGTTCCTGCACCCGTCACGCCCGGAGCGGGGCGGACCGGGATTCGGCCGGCGGGGTGCCCGGGCGCCCGGCCGTCGATCGCGGGAGAACGGTTATAGGGAGCCTCTGTCCCGGAACCACGCCACGGTCTCGCGGAGCCCTTCATCGACCGTGTTGCGGGGAGAAAAGCCGAAGGCGTCCCTGGCCCGCGATATATCGGCAAGCGAATCACGCACATCCCCCGCTCTCGGAGGTCCGTAGAGCGGCCGGGCATGCATGCCGGTGATCCCACAGAGACAGGCAGCGAGCTCGTTGAGGCTGATCCGGCGGCCGCCGGCGATATTAAAGACCCCCCGGGCATCGCCCTCCATCGCCTGGATGTTCGCCCGCACCACGTCGGCGACGAAGATGAAGTCGCGGGTCTGCTCCCCGTCGCCGTAGATGATCGGCGGTTTCCCGGCGAGCAGGCGGGTGACGAACTTCGGGATCACCGCCGCGTACTCGGAGTTCGGGTCCTGCCGGGGACCGAAGACGTTGAAGTAGCGCAGGAAGGCCGTCCTGATGCCGTAGAGGTCGGAAAAGACCTTCCCGTAGTACTCGCCCGCGAGCTTTGAGACCGCGTACGGGGAGAGCGGCGTCGGCGCCATCGTCTCGTGTTTGGGGAAGACCGGGTCGTCGCCGTAGATCGCCGAGGTGGAAGCCGCCACAACCGTCGGGACGCCGCATTCCTTTGCGGCCCAGAGGACGTTCACGGTTCCGCCCACGTTCACCGCGTTCGTCTCCAGGGGTTTTTCCACGGAACGGGGAACCGAGGCGATGGCCGCCTGGTGGAAGATGCCGTCAGCCCCGGCGCAGGCGTCGGTGAGCAGGTCAAGGTCGGTGACGCTCCCCTCGATGAACGTCACCCGGGGATGACCGATGAGGTGCTCGATATTCTCACGCCGCCCGGTGGTGAGGTTGTCGATGATCACGACGTCGTGGTCGCGTGCCAGCCGCTCTGCGAGATTGGACCCGATGAATCCCGCTCCGCCTGTGACGATGTAGCGCATACCGATACGGTAGGTGCTCCTGCGATTTGAGCGTTGCCGGAGGAGGACGAAGAGCAGGAGAACCATGGAAGAGGCGGCCACGTCCCACCGGACTTCCGGGTCCTGCGCATCAGCGCGAGAACTAACCTGGTGCAACGATTCTCAATTATCGGCACTCTCAACTTATTGATCTTGTTTCGCACTGTCCGGGAGTTTGCACCCCCGGGCACGGCTTTTCCCGGGTATCCCCCTGTACCGTCCCCCCCTCCAGGAGGGGGTTATCGGCAGATGGCAATCTGTAGGAATTGAGTCTGGACGCTGAAGACACGAGGCAGAGATCGGGGAGGGGGCGGGGGGGTGCCGGAGAGGAACTTTCGGGTGTCATTTTGTCCGGGGAGGGGGTTTCCCCCTCCCCGGTCCCCTCCCTCATTGGCGATAGCCACCACGGTCCACTGTCCGGGGATAGGCCCCCGGGAAGAACCGGATCCAGGCCAGCCCTCTCCGCCCTTCTCGGAAACCGGCGTGAGGGCCGCCCCGGGCACGGCTTCCCTCCGGGTATCCGCCATGACTGCCCTCGCCCCCCGGAGAGGGCGGGGGAGGAGCGCGCAGCGCGGGCGGGGTGGGGTTGCCAGAGAGGAACGTATGGGTACCCACCTGCGGCGAGGGGGAAACCCCCTCCCCGGCCCCCACCCCCCGTGGCGATACCCCCACGGCCCACTTCATGGGGAGATCCCGGGGTCGAACCAGGTCCAGGCTCGTACTCCCCTCCCCCCGGGAAACCAGCGCAAGGACCGCTCCCGGGGCACGGCTCATCCCCGGCTATACGCCCGGGCACTGTCCCCGCCCCTACCAGGGTGGGGGGATGGAGAGAGCGCTCTGGGGATGAGACGAAGGCCGGATATAATCTGTTCGTTTGGAATCGATGCACCAGCGAGTGGCGGTGCCGTCTCAAGCAGAGCGCAAAGGCCCATCGGGGCCGAACGTGACCCAGCCGGGGTGCATGCACCTACCGGCCAGGTCCGGACACCAACCCCCATACCAGAGGCCGTAAGGAGCAGGGGAGAGCCCCTGAGGAGCTCCCCTGGAACCGGGTCGAACGGATCTCGCGCCGGTTTCCAACCAGTATAGCATCATATGGTTTATCGGCTGCCGGTCACTCGCCCGTTTTCTTCCCGTTCGAGAGCGGGAAATACTGCCGGTAGACGTTTCTCCGCTCCTCGATGTCGGTATGCAGGTAGATCTCGGTCGTCTTGATGGAAGAGTGGCCCAGGTTCTCCTGCACGACACGGAGGTTCTTTGAGCGCCGGTAGAGTTCGCTCGCATACGAATGGCGGATCTTATGCGGCGTAATCCCGGGCGGGGCATACTGCCGGAAGAGGTGCTGGACGGTCCGCGGGGCGATGTGGTTGCCCTGCTGGCCCAAAAAGAGCGGGCCCTCGATCGTGTTGCCGACGAACCGCTCAATCTCATCGAGCGTCTCTTCGTCGACGAAGACCGTCCGGATCTTATCGCCCTTCCCCTTCACCCGGATCGTCTGCTCCTCGAAATCGATGTCCTCGACGTTTATCGCGCAGAGTTCGGAAACACGGACGCCGGTGGCGTATATGAGGCGGACGATCAACCGGTCCCGCCCCTCCGGGACCGTGTTGAGCAGGCGGATCACCTGGCTGTGCTTGAGGTATTTCAACTCCTGGTTCTTGATCCGTGGCCGCTCCACCCCGAGCATGGGGTTCGCGACCACGACCCCCTGCGTGTAGAGGTAGCGGTAGAACGAGGAGAGCGTCGATATCATCCGATGGAGGGTCTTGGGCTTATAGTCCCGCCCCTCCGAGAGGGCGGAGAAGAAATCGGTGACGAGGGCCGCAGAGACGTCGACGTCCGCGTCGAGGGGAGCGTCCTCGAACGCCGCCTCGTCGAACGAAATCCCGTCAGAGACCGAGTTCTGCCGGAACCAGGCGTACCTGGCGAAACGCCGAACGGTCTGTTCGTATTTTCTGATGGTCCGGGGCGAGTAGTTCCGCATCCGGAGGTAGTTGCTGAAGCGATCCAGCCATTCCGAGAAGGGGGTGCTTTCCATCGAATAATGAGTTGAATGACGAAGGATATCAAGATTGCGGTAAATCACTATTCCCCGCAATACGGATTCCGCCCGGGGAGCCCCTGTCCGACCCCGTCAGGAACGACCGGCCACGATCGCGGGAGATCTGCGAGGGAGGGGGTGCACCTCCCCCGGAGAGCACGGCGCCTGCCAAGAGCGTCTGGGAGAGGAGGCCATGTAACCCATAGGACTACAATACCGCAACGGAGCCTGAAACCAGGCGACAGCCGGTGTTCCTGCACCGGCAGGGGATCGCCCTACCGGGAACATGCTGGCACGGATTTCGGGCACCGGACAACCCTGGGCCCCGGGTGAAGAGTCACCCTGATCCACCTTCCGGCAAACCCCCGGGGAGGAGCTGGAGACCGACTCGTGTCAATCGGGTCTTTAAAAAAAGTATTTCAGGTGATGCAGGAGGTATCGGAGTTAGGAGGTATGGGGCTGCCCTTCCGGGTGGCCGGGAGGCAGACCCTGATGAATACGTCCCCCTCCAGGTATATGAACCCCATACCGTGCGGGGTGAAAGTGAACGATCCGGGGGACGCCACCGGTGCCGCGGAACCGGCAGGCCCCGCCCACATATAAATGACCTTCACAGACGACCTTAAACGCCCGAACGTCCATGAGAACGACCATTCCCCTGACGAGGCTCACGATCCTGCCCCACAGCCGCGATACGAAGGTCCCCGGAACCCCGATGAGGTACCGCTCCGTGCTGCCTGAAATCCTACAGGCCCTGCATCGCCCCTTCGCATGCGGCCCGATCCCGGCCTCTTGCCGCGGGTTGACGCTCGCGGTAACGCGGGAGACCATGAAGTTCATAGAACACCGGCAATCCCCCTCGCAACCCCGGGGCAGGATAGCCCGGTCCGATACCTGCATACCGTGTCCCTCACACCGGTTCGCCGGGAATACAGCCTCCCCCCGGGAATCCCGTTATGCAGAACAAAGGCCCGTTCACTGCCGGAACTCCTCCGCCCGCCAGACGGAACAGAGCAGGCCCTAATGCAGGTAGACAGGACCGTCGATAACCCCCCGGCACCACCGGGTTGAGGGGCAGGCCACAGGACGCGCCCCGGTCGAAAGAGATCCCCTCCCGAAAAGCCGGATGCCCGCCCGCTTCCCGAGAGCAAAGAGACAGGTATAAACCGCATAATGCTATACATTGGGGGGGCAGGGCGGCCGCGGGGCCAGCGGAGCATACCACCCAACCGGACCGCCGCAACAACCCCGTTCTCCCGAAACCGTTCATCACAGCGAGGGCGTACCGGCGTTCAACCAGCCCTATTGAAATAGCAAAACCGACAAGAGGATATGAAATGGAAGAGCCTGACAACCGCAAAGACCCAAACAAATACCAGAAGTTCAAGAAAGTGGACGGCGCCACCTACCAGCGGGTCAACCAGTTCCTGCGCAAGCACACCCACATCACCGCCCGGGAATGGGCGATCGCACGCCTCTGCGCGGATTTCAAGACCACCAGCGGCTCGGAGATGACGTTCATCGGCGAGAACCTCCCCGACCTCTGCCCGTTCATGGTCGACTCCTACACCCCGCAGGCAGTCAACCAGGCACGGAGTTCGTTCAAGAAGAAGGTGAAGAAAGCGGGGGCCACGTTCTTCTACGGGGCCATGTGCGGGTTCTTCACCGCAGAGGAACTGGACGAGATCCTCTTTGAGGCAAGCGAGGTCGCCCGGTTCCTGCTCGAGGTGGAGGGGACGAGCCTGAACATCGACGATGAGATCGATGTCGAGGACCGGATCACCGAGGTGATGCGGGGCGTGGCCGAGGCGGCGTCGGTCATCTTAAAGTCCCGTCCCGGCCAGGAAGATGGAGGAGAGGGCCCGACAGGGGAGGAGGAACCATGAAGATCATCCAGATCGTCGGCCGGTCGAATGCCGGAAAGACCACGTTCATCAGGAGCCTGATCCCGGCGCTCTCCGCACGCGGGACCGTCGGGGCCATCAAGCACCTGGGACACCACGGTTTTCTACTCGAGCCCGGAAAGGATACCACCCTGTACCATGAATCGCATGCCGCTATATCAGGCGGCGTCGACGAAACGAAATCGGTCGTCATCAGGCGCGAGAACGACCTCGACTCCACCCTGGATCTCCTCTGCAACGCCGGGGTCGAATACGCCATACTCGAGGGGTTCAAGTCCCGGCCGTTCCCGAGGATCGTGATAGGCGACCTCCCAAGCGAGAACGTCGTGCTCCGGGACCCCACCATCGATGAGGTGATCACCGCCCTCCCAAAGTTCGAGGACTACCATACCATCGAAGGGCTGGTCAGGGAACTGAGGCGGGAGTGCGGCGTCTCGCGCGCCGGGGCCGTCCTCACGTTCAACGGGATCGTCAGGGAGTGGACCGGCACCGAACGCACCGATTACCTGGAGTTCGACGATACCGTCGACGCCCTGGTCGAGAGCATCAGGAGGGATATGGAAGCGGTCCCGGGGATCATCGGCGCACGGTTCCACCACCGGAAAGGGCGACTCTATGCAGGAGAAGATATAACCTACATTGCTATACTGGCAGAACACCGCGAGGAGGCGTTTGCCGCCGCGAGCAGTGCAATCGATCGGCTGAAACGGGAATTACACGACGTGGAGAAGTGACGGAATGCAGAACGGAAAACAGATGTTTGGTACAAACGGCGTGCGGGGCGTTGTCGGGGAGACCATGACGCCGGCCCTCGTCCTCAAGATAGGCGCCGCGCTCGGATCGATGAGGAAAGGCACGATAGCCGTCGGAAGAGATACACGGACATCCGGCGAGGCCCTGACCCACGCCCTGAAGGCCGGGCTCCTCATGACCGGGTGTGACGTGGTGGACATGGGTATCCTCCCCACGCCGGCCCTGCAGTACATCATCAAGACCGGCCGGTTCGACGGTGGCGCGATGATCACCGCATCCCACAACCCGCCCGAGTACAACGGCGTGAAGATCATCGAGGCCGACGGCACCGAGATGTCCGACGACGAGATCATCCGGCTCGAAGGCCGGTTCTTTGCCGGCGAGTTCGACACGGCCTCCTGGGAGGGCGTCGGCACGGAGACCGCCGCGCCCGACCGGCTCGAGGAGTATATCGAGGCCGTAGTACGGCACTTCCCGGCGGGCATCGGGGAGGGCATGACCGTCGTCGTCGACCCCGGCTCCGGCCCTGCGGCGCTCACCACCCCGGTCATCCTCTCGAGGATGGGCTGCCGGGTCCATACCATCAACGCCCGGCTCGACGGCACCTTCCCGGGCCGGATGCCCGAGCCGACTCCTGAAGGGCTGCGGCCACTCTCGGAGATGGTCGTCGCGACGGGTGCCGATTTCGGGGTGGCGCACGACGGCGATGCCGACCGGGCGGTCTTCGTTGATAACAAAGGATGCTATATAGAAGAGAACTACGAGTTCGGGCTGATCGAAGACTATGTCTGCGGCAGGAACAGCGGCGGGCTCGTCGTCACCCCGGTCGCCACATCCCGGCTGATCCTTGATGTCGCGGAGAAACACGGGTGCACCGTCGACTACACCCCCGTCGGGAGCATCTACGTCGCAAGGAGGATGATCGAACTCATCAGCGAGGGAAAGAAGGTCTCCTTCGGGGGGGAAGGAAACGGCGGCCTGATCTATCCCGACCACCAGTTCTGCCGGGACGGGGGCATGACCGCCGCTATGATGGTGGCGGTTCTCGCAAGCCATAACGGCAGAGAACTCTCGGAGATCCAGGGCGACCTCCCTCTATACCACCTGGTCAAGGAGAAACACCACACCCGTGACCCGGCCACTCTGGTCCGCGCCGTCGAGGAGGCGTTCCCGGGGGAGACCATCGAGAAGATCGACGGCATCAAGATCATCAGGGACGACGCCTGGGCGCTGATTCGGGCATCGGGCACGGAACCGATGATCAGGATTATGGTCGAGTCACAGGACCCGGACGTCGCGGATGCCATGTACCGGGAGATCCTGCAGGCTGTCGGGCGGGTGTGACATCCTCGCCCGCATGACCCCGGGGATAGGTGAACTCAACCCCACATTAAGTGTTCCATTCACGGTGGTGCGGGAGACCTGTACCCTCCGCCATATCCCTGGTATTTCTGAGGATCTCTCTGATTCCCATTGAAAAACATTCTTGTGAGAGGGGGGCAATCTATATATCTGATAATGGACATGCATGATGCAGAACCCACTGGAGAGCGCTGATCAAAATGGATGGAAAACCCCAGATGAAACAGAAGATCACCTCCGCAATCTCTTCCGGGGATCTGCGTGAGCTTGAAAAGGTAGTTCTGGACATATCGGAGACCCAGACAAGGAAGGAGAAGAAATCGCTCTACGAGCAGATGAATGCCGCCCTGGTAACAGCAGCGTTCGAAGAGGGGCAGCCCGAGCTCTTAAGCCAGCTCGTCGAGCCGACGAAGGATGAGATATTCGACCTCGCAAGGCGTGCCGCAGGGCTCTACACCCAGAATAAGGATGATGCCTGGTTTGGTGCAATCTTTTCCCTGGTCAATAAGCTCGACCGTAAGAGCCACCAGTCCGATATCCTCGCCGGGATCGCCCGCGACCTCGTCCAGGCCGGGGTCGATACCGGGGATATCCACTATATTGAGAAGGGGGGAGAAGCTTTCGATAAGATCAGCATCCGCAAATACCGTTCAGCAATCCTCTCCGAGATTATCCCGCTCTTCATCCAGTACGGACAGAAATACCAGAATATCGATATCATGCGGCATGCCCTCCTCGTACTTCCCGAGATCGGAGACATATCAAGGCAATCGCAACTCCATGCCGATGTGGCCCGGGCGATTGCCGGTTCCGGTATCGAGTCCGGTAACATCGACCTCGTGATCAGCGGACTTCTGAGCGCCACCGAGATCAACCAGAAGATCCGGCGCACCAACTCCATCGCCGACATCGTGGACGCCACATGGAAATCGTCGTTGAAGAAGGAGATCGCCGATGTCGAGCGGATCATAGATGCCCTTCCGGGGGTTCCGGAGGAGCGGCTCACTGAGGTCCTCGCGATCCTGACCGAGCAACTCCTCGACCGCCAGCGGGACAGGAAACAGGTCTACGCCAGACTGATCAGGCTCGACGACGAGAAACCGTGGGCGGGCCAGACCCTCGTCCTCGAACTCCTGAAGAAGGCGGAACGGAGCGGAGAACGCTGGTATCTTGAGAAAGCGTTCGAGTTCAATACCCGGAGCGCGGTGGAGGCCAAACTTCCCATCGAGGAGATCGTCCTCTCTGGGATTGCAGTCGTCGAAAAGAGCGGCAACCCGACCATCCTCCTCGACATCACGCCGCTGATCGACGAGTCCTGTGACGCAGCGAAGGCGGCTCAGCTCTACCGGCAGATCACCGACGCTCTCTCCCGGATGGGCGACTTCTACCACGCGATCGAGGTCATGAAGAAGGCCAGCACCAGCGCCCAGAGGATCAACGCCCAATTTTTCGATACCAGTGTCCGCCTGATCAAGGAGGGTATCCGGCGTGACGAGATCGACCTCGTCCGCGAGAATATCCTCGCCGCACTGGATACCGATATTACCGAATCGCTGGTACACCAGGCGGTGACTGACTTCTGCAAGGAGTATGACTTCGATGAGGTCGTCAGGCACATACCGGCCGTAAAGGAACTTGTGAGATCGCATCGGGCACAGGATCCCCTGCTCCTCGAGTGCAACACCATCCTGATCGAGCGGGGGTTCGTCAGAGAGAGAGATCCGTCGGCCCTCGTGGACCTGGTGAGCCAGATCGGAGACCCGGCTCTCCGCGAGCAGGCGATATCGACCATTGCCGTCGAGATGGCACGGATCGGCGTCGCCCGGAAAGACCGGGACCTTCTCCGGCACGCGACCGGGCTCACCTGCGAGATCGTGGATCAGCAGACACGGGCAGAGGCGCTGGGCGGCATCGTGGACCAGGCGGCGGTGCTCGCCGTGGAGGACGGCGACCTCGAACTGCTCCACGGGATGCGGGTCCTCTCCACAGCCCTGCTGGAGCGGGAATACTGCCTCTTTGCGATGGGCAAGGTCATCCACGGCCTGATCATGTACGGGATCGAACAGCTCTCGCTCCGGGCGCTGGATGAAGCTGCCCAGATCCTCTCCCAGATCACCGATCCTTCCCTCCAGCAGCATCTGGTCGATCCCCTCATCGAGGGCTACGTCCGGGTCGGGAGTCTGCAGGCGGCAGACCAGCTCTCCCGGGGAAAGACCCGGATCTTCGACGGCATGATGGAACCGTTCACGACCGCCCTGCACCTTCTCCAGACCAGCACCCCGCGTGAGGATATCTCGATCAGGATAGCAAGCTACGTCGACATCATGCTCGAGTACACGCAGGTCTATAGAAGTCCGATCTTTGCTGTCCCCATGGCTCTCTTCTCCCTGGAGATCGAGGGAGAGTACGAACGGACCGCCATGATCCAGCGGATCCTCACGTCCTTCACCAGTTACACAAAGGAGTTCGATTCGGCCGACCCCTACGAGGTTATGGCTTACCTGCTCGAGGGCATCGAGGGAGCGACGGCAGCGCCGCCGTCGCTTGAGTTGATGTATCGCCTCTTTGAGCATACCGGCGACGTCTATGCCCGGTACTCGGGAATGTACCGGATCGTGAGTGCCTACTCAGGCCTCGGCGACGAGGAGCGGGCCAAAGAGATCATCCGGCAGCTCCACGAGACCATCGGCACGATCAGTGAGCCGTCCATCCGTGCGATCATGCTCTCCGACCTTGCCGGCCTCATGGCAGGGATCGATCACAGCGCAGCCAGGGGCTACCTTGGCGAGGCTCAGGGAATGCTTGAGCTCGTCGGGCCGGAACGCGAGGCGTTCGTCAGGAAGAACCTCATCTACGCTGCACGGAGTCTCAACGCCGTCAACCACCAGGAGGAGGATGTCAACTGGGCGATAGAGCAGGTCGGCAGGATCGAAGACCCGGTCGAATACGTCGACGCTCTCGCAGCCGTCTTTGACATGGTCAGCGAACCGGCACAGAGGAAAGAGATCCTCTCGGCCATGTGCCACACCGTGGTGAGCATCCCCTCCTCCTACATCAGGCTCTCGATGCTCTTTGATGTGGCGAAGTTCGCAGAGACCTACGGCGACGAGGAGGAGATCGACGAACTCCTGGATGGCATGGAGAGAACGGCCGGATACATCCAGATCCCGTTCATCACCGCCATGACCCGGCAGCGGATGGCCCAGATGCTCTTCTCATTCTATCGGAAGAGCGGAAAACCGGCCATCCGGCAGCGGGCCGTCGATGTTGTCTCTGCCATCGATGACGACCGGATCCGGTACAGCCTGATGGTCCAGCTTGAGCAGGCGATGCCCCAGTCCTGGAAGAATACGGTCTACAGCAAGATCCTCGACTGCCGCGACAAGATCCGGAGCGGCGACTACACCACAAAGGATATGGTCACCCTCGACCGGGCGATACGGGCGGCACCCGACCGGGCAAAGCGGGCGACCTACTACACCGAGGTCTACCTCATCGCGAGGAAGGCGGGGCAGCATGAGGTTGCAGACAGGATGCTCCTCTGCGCGCTTGAAGAGGCGCGGATCATCAGGCCGCTCTCGCGGCGGGCCTTTGTGCTCGGCGATATGGCGTGCCGGATCTACGCAGAGCGCTATGAAGACCGGTCGAGAGAGCTCCTCGACATGGCCGTGAGCGAGGCCCTCAACATCCGCGACTCGACGATCCGGGATGAAGTATACGACGAACTCGATCTGTCCATGCGGATCGTCCAGGAGCACTGGCTGTGAAGACGATCGAGATCAGGATAGCGGGAAGGGTGCAGGGCGTCGGGTTTCGCGCATGCATAAAAAGGATCGCCACCAACCTCGGCGTCCGCGGCGAGGCGATGAACCTCCCCGACGGGAGAGTGTTCATCACCGCAACCGGCGAACCGGTCATCCTCGATAAGTTTGTCTCCATGCTGTACGGGTGTCCCCGGGTGGTCATCAGGGATCTCTCCCAGCGGGAGATCCCCGCCGCCGTTTACCCGGAGTTCACGATCCAGCGGGGCGCCTACCAGTACAATACGTGAAATTCGGCGTTCGTAAGAAGCGCATCCCGCAGGATGCAGACCTGCGTGTCGATGCGGGACTGGTCGATGGAGTCGCGGAACGCCGCGACAAGTCGGGTTGAGAGGTTTGCCTCAAGGTAACACCTTTTTTCGCTGCATTCGTAGTCTCCTTCCGCGATCACCTCCCGGGCAAACCTGATGACAGTGCGGTCCACCATCACCGCTTTCTGCGGTTCGATGAGGTCGTGGACGAGGCCGCCAGGCCCCTCGTGGAGCATGCCAAGGTCAGGATCGAGGTGGGCGCCGACCAGGGAGACGCAACAGTTGCCGTAGAGCATCGCGTACCCGAGTGAGAACATGGCGTTGACGGGGTCGAGGTGCGGGCGGCCCGCCCTGCGCCGAAACCCGAGCTCGGGCGGGAGCGCGCGGGAGAGGATCTCGTAGTACATATCGCCGGTCAGGCGGGAGAGCCTCCGCAGTTCCTCCATGGTGACCGAGACCGCGAGTTCCTCTCTCGCCTGGTGGAGGAAGTCGAGTTCTCCGGCGTAGAAGATGTCGTGCCCGGCGCGGCCGTAGAGTTCCTCAAGGAGGAGGAGCCTCGATTGGAGGCCCGCCGTTGCGAGCGGCTGTGCGAACCGGTGGGGGGCGGCGCGTTCCTGGGCGAGGCGCACCGCCTCGTCCGGGCGGTAACCGTAAGGATAGAGGTATCCGATGGGGATGCCGTCGATATCAAAGAAGGTGATGGCAGCGCCGGCTTTGAGGAGGTTTGTCACCGCGGAGGTGTGCAGGGTATGGCCGCCGACGACAAGGAGGTGTCTCACCGCCTGGAGCGGGTAACGCCGGATGGCGCTCCCGTCTGCGATGATCAGCTCCTGTGTCGTCGCCTTGATGTGTCCCCCGTAGCCGAAGACGGGGAGCCAGGGTTCCGTCGCTGTCATTCGATCACTCTGGAAATGAATATTGGGCTGTTTTTGGTGATGAATGCATCGATTGGGCGGGATACGGCCGGATCAACCGGGATGAGATACGGAATGTGTCTGGAGAAAGTTAGCTGAGGCGTTAATCGTACCAAGTTAACTCAACCATATTAACTAAATGCAAACTTTATTCATAGCCGCAACGTAGTCTAAAATGTTATCCATGCCAATGGGCTGGTGAGAAAGAGTTTAATGGAAAAATAGGTGATTTTATGGGCTATCTGGGAAAAAGAATTCAGTATGTTCTGCTCATGCTGATGGTATGCATGCTCGCGGCATCATCGGCAGCGGCAGAAACACTCGATGATACGGGTGTGAGCCCGGCGGAGAGCATCGCAGGTGATCTGGTCACCCCTGCAGCGACGCCATCAGAAGAGACGGATGAGACATCTACGGAGGCTCCAGTGCAAACTTCGGCGCTGGCCGTAGCGCCGGTGATACTCTTTGACGGTACGGTTGCACTGGCGGACGGCACGTTTGAGTGCACGGCTTACAACTCCGCTACCCCCTACACAGTTCAGAACAAGACCCCGCTCGGGGCCCTCCAGGCGGTAGCGGAACGCAAGGGCTTCACATATGATGTCACCGACAAAAAATGGGCAGCAGGTAACGAAGTCCTCCTGCTTGACAACATCGGCGAATATAAGTTCGTGAAGGGCGGAGCCAAATGGGTCTGCTACGTCAACGGCATCGAGAAGGATGGGTTCAACGGTCGCGATGATGCCATCAACGTTGTAGCGCTTGCCGATGGTGACAAGGTTGCCTTCTGTTACGGCAACAGCCCGACGCCGGATGATGCATCGGTGCTGATCAAGATCACCGTGGGTGTGGAAGACTCAGAAGAGCCGCCAGTGCAGCCCATCGACTGGACCATCACGCTCAAGGGCGCGTTGACTGAGACCATCGACCAGAAATACTTCGAGGACGGGATCGCCTGCGGGCATGCCGCCACCTACACCGATGAGAACGGCGGCGTGTGGAAGGGTATGCCCCTCTGGTATCTCGTCGGTTTCGTTGACGATGACAAGAAACACGGATCCGGGGCGTTCAACGAAGCCCTTGCCGCAAAGGGCTACTCGGTCAAGGTCACGTCGGGCGACGGCTACTCCATCAACTTTGACGGTGCAAGCGTCGCAAAGAACGACGGGATCATCGTCGCAAACACCCTCAACGGCAGCCCGGTCCCACAGACCATCGGCGAGAAGAATAAACCCTGCTGGCCGCTCCAGATGGTCGGCCCGGCCGTGAGCGCCGGCCAGAAGGTCGGCGGCGTCGCCACGATCGAGCTCGTCGGCCTCTCCGAGCCCTCCGAAGAGTGGGAGATCACGCTCGCGGGCGCGTTCAACCGGACGGTCTCACAGGCGGAGTTCGAGGACTGGGTCAAATGCCACGGTAAGAGTTACACCGACTCCAAAGACCGGGTCTGGACCGGGATGCCGCTCTGGTACCTGGCCGGTGCCGTTGACGACATCGAGACCGGCAGCCACTGGACGTTCAACAGCACGCAGACAACCGCCGGGTACACCGTGCGGGTGACCGCGAGCGACGGGCTCACCGCCGCCTTCGGGATCGCCGATCTCGCCCGGAACGACTCGTTCATCGTTGCAAATAAACTGAACGCAACAGCGCTTACCGCAGATAACGGCGGGCCGCTGAAGTTTGTCGGCCCCGGCCTCTCCGGGAAACAGCAGGTCGGCGGCATCGTATCGATCGCCCTTGAGGGGCTGCCGGGCGAGAGCGCCGAACCTGAGTGGACGCTCTCCCTTGAGGGGCCGAAGGTTACGGATCTCCTCACGAAGGAAGAATTCAAGGCGTGCGAAGCGTGCCCTCACCACACAAAGACCTACAACGACGGGGTCAGCACCTGGACCGGCGTCACCCTGAAGACCCTCTGCGGCTGGGTTGACGACGACGTCATGCACGGCTCGGGGGCGTTCAACATTGCCCTCGCCCAAGCCGGCTACACAGTGATCGTCTCCTCGGGCGGAGAGAGCCCCTATAGCAAGGAGTTCTCCAGCCAGGATATTCTGGCAGACCCGGAGAACTACATCGTCGCAAGCAAGATCAACGGCACGGCGATCACCGGGTCCGCCTACCCGCTCCGCCTTGTCGGTGAGGGTGCGGCCGGGAGCCTGAGCGTCGGGAACGTCCAGAGGATCCAGCTCGTCGACTTCCAGAAACCGACGGAGTCACCCTCCATCCGGATCGTCAGGTACGCCTCCGACGGCAAGACGGTCGTCGAAGAGACGACGAAGACCTGTGAGTGGATGGAGAAGAACCTGAAGGTCTACGGAGATCCAAGCGGGGTCCGGCTCAGGTTCCAGGGGCCCACGTTCGTCCCTGACGACCTCTGGAACCCGGCGGAAGACATAAACCCCGGCAAAGTCGACGAAGTCGTGAAGGGGACCGCGATCAGGGACCTCTGCGACCTCGTGGGCGGAGTCCCCGAGGGAGGCGAGATCGAACTCATCGCGTCCGACGGCAACAAAGTCGCATTCAACTACACCAACGTCTACACCCCGCTCGAGCGGCAGGGGGAGGCGATCGTCGCCTGGTGGACAGAGCGGCAGGGCTACGTGCCGGACTACCGTGACGGCCCGCGCCTCTTCTACAACACCCCCGACGGCATCTTCGGTGCCGACGATATGCGGGCATGCCTCGCCGAAGGCTACCGGCACTATTATCACGACTCCGGCATCCAGTATCCCTCGGCAGCCGGCGTGTCCAACAAGAACATCGCGACCATCGCGATCAAACCGGGCCCGCGGGAAGACTGGAGCCTCACCCTGACCGGCGCCATCGCCGACACCATGAGCCGGTCCTACTTCGAGTCGGGCAAAGCCTGCGCCATGGCCGGGCACGGCGCAACCTGGACCGACGGCGACGGTAAGGTCTGGTCGGGCATGCCGCTCTGGGTCCTCTGCGGCTGGGTCGACGACGCCAACAAACACGATTACGGGACGGACCCCTTCCGTGACGACCTCGCGGATGCGGGCTACAACGTGACCGTCATCGACTACGGCCCCGACGGTGTGAAAGGCACCGATGACGACTTCTCCTACACGTTCAACAGTTCGTTCGTGAAAAGGAACAAAAACATCATCGTCGCCGACGAGATCGACGGCGCACCGCTGCCAAACGACGGCAAAACCTGGCCGCTGAAACTTGTCGGCTCCGCCCTGACCTCGAACAAGCAGAAGGTCGGGAGCATCGATGAGATCGTGCTGACCGGTGTGCCGATCGTTGTGGTGCCGCCCACGGCCGATGCTACGATCTCCCTTAAGGCCGGCTGGAACTTCATATCAGTGCCGAAATTGCTCTCAGCCGGAAACAACACCGCTGCGATATTCGCCGATGTCGACCGTGAGCAGCACAGTATCTGGCAGTATAACGCCGCGATAAAGGACTGGAAGAGAGTGGCGGAGACCGATCCGGTCCTCCCGCTCGACGGCTACTGGATCTATTCGGCTCGCGATATGAAGGTCCCGCTACACTTCAACGGCGACGCGATCAGAACTCCGCCCGCAAAAATGCTTGCCAGAGGCTGGAACGCCGTCGGGTTCACCGACACCGAGCCCGCCACGGCGCGTGATACCCTCCTCTCGCTCGGTGATATGTGGACGCAGGTGATCGGGTATAACGCCGGTATGCAGCAGTACGAGACATCCATCATACGGGGCGGGTCGGGCAATCACGCCGATACGCAGGAAATGCTGCCGACGAAGGGCTACTGGGTCTACCTGCGCGGTGAGAGCGAACTTGCCGCGATCGGGGCGTAACGGAGTGAATTCATGGATATCAGGCATATCCTATCTCTCCTCATCCTCTTTTCCCTGGTCGGCACGGCAGCCGCCCTGCCGGTTCTGCCCGATGAATTTGCCGGCAGCGTCATGCTTGATGGAAAAGCCGCACCTGCAGGAGCCACCATCACCGCCAGGATAGACTGGAACGAACGGGGGTCCACGGTCACCACAACAGCAGGAGAGTACGGACCCCTGGATTCCCCGGGCGTCCTCGCGGTCAGGGCGACGGAAGACGACCTCCGGCATTCGGCTTCCCCGATCATAACCTTCTGGGTGAACGGCCATAAGGCCGATCAGGAGGTCGCGTTTACCGGGGGAACAGCCCGGCGGCTCGACCTCTCGGCCGTCACCGGAGGGGGGGACGACCAGGCGCCGGTAGCGTCCGACAGGAGCTCGTTTGAGATCGGGGGTGTCGAGATCACGGATACCGGCGGGGGGCAGCAGATTGTCATCGATAACAGGACCGTCCTGGGCAGCATCGCCACCAACGAGACTGCCATCACCCTGAGCAACGTGGACGGGTGGGAGGAAGTGGTCATCTTCACCAGGGAGAGACCCGCCGGGGATGTGCAGATCACCGGCACCGTCGAGAGCGTCCATGCCCGGAGCAGCCCGATCAACACCGGATCGGCCTGGGCACAGGTCGACCTTGAGATGAGCAGACACCCGGGCTCAACCGCTCAACTCGACACGACGGTCTTTCAGAACCCCGATGCTGACGAGCAGGAGGCATTCGGAACCGTCGTTTACCAGATGACTGGCAAAAGTATCAACAGCTTTGCGTATGTCCTGAACGTACAGAAGACGAACGTCGCGAACGAAGGGGACGGCGGCGTCATCAGGGCCGCAACGATCAGGATGGCGGCCAGCCCCGAATGGGTTGCCAGCATGGGCGGCGTGGATGACGTCGTCATCCTGCGGCGGGCCGATGGCGGCACAACGACCAGGCTGGATACACGCTACACCGGTCGCGATGCTGCCGGGAACTATATCTTTGAGGCCGTATCTCCGGGCGGCCTCTCGGCATTCGCGCTGGTTGCTACAAAAGTTCCGGGCAGCAATACAGGAGACGGTAGCGGCCCCGGCACCACGTCTGGCGGAGGCGGAGGATCCTCCAAAGACCCGGGGTCGCAGTTCACCTATGACCCCGGCGCCCCTGAAATGCATATCGGGCACGCACCACTGGCCACATCACCGACCGGGGTGGTGCTCGAGTCCGTGACGGTCAGGACCGCCGACGAGACCTGTGCCGTGGCGATACGGGAGGGGACCACCGCCCTTGACAGGGACGGCAACCCGCTCGGCGAGGTGACCAGCACGAAGGTCGCCCCGGCCGATGTTCCGGCAGCTCCGCCGGGAACGACGGTTGCTATCGCCCTCAACTGCGGTCCTGCGGGCGCTACGTTCAACCCGCCGGCCGTCCTCACCTACACCCTCTCCGCGGAAGAGTGGGCGAAGATCGGTGAGGGTACCATACCAAAGGTGATGTGGTACAACCCGGAGGCAGGGGAGTGGAAGGACATCCCCGCCACGGTGGACCCCGCCACGCGGACGGTCACCGCAGAGATCTCGCACTTCAGCATCTATGCCCTGGTATGGACCGCCCCGGAGACGGTGGTGGCAGGAGCAGAGGGGACCGTGACTCCAGGCGGAGAGGCAGCCGGGGAGCGCGGTCCTGCACTCCCGGTCTGGGCGCTGGCCCTCGTTGTCGTGCTGATCGTCGCACTTGCAGCATTCCTCGTCATGAGGAAGAAGTAACTACCACCCCTTTTTCGGGCATTCAAGAGTACAACCATGGTATCAGCGCACATACACGGCACCTCCCGGCGCCTGATCATCCTCTCGCTCTGCCTGCTCCTGGCACTGGCAGCCCCGGTTACCGCGGCTCCGACGACCGAACTTCGCATCGCAAAGATCGCATCCGACGGGGTCACCGTCATAGATGAGAAGACGGTCGACTACCGCTGGCTCGAGCGGAACCTCCCGGTCCAGGGTGACGGCGTGACCCACTACTATCACCAGGGGCCGGTCTTTGAAGGGGATCCCTGGAACCCCGAGGAGGACACCAACGTCAAAGAGAAGGATATGGGCGCGGTGAAGGGGACGGACCTGAAAGATATCTGCGAACTTGTCGGCGGGATGAGCGAGGGGGAGACCGTCAGGGTCAAGGCAATCGACGGGATGTCGAAGGCGTTCCCCTACAAAAACGTCTACGAACCGGAACCCCGGCAGGGGCCGATGGTTATCACCTGGTACCGGGCTGAAGATGGATACGTCCCCGACTACTACACCGGCATGCGCCTGGTCTTCTTCGCGGATACGTCAACCAACCCCGACGGCATCCACGCCTTCGGTGTCTGGGATATGCACGAGTGCTTTGACCCTGATGACTGGTACTTCTTCCAGCCCGGACTCCCAACCACCACAGGTCTCTCCGTGCAATACGTGAGCGAGGTCATCATCTGTAGCGACGAAGAGGCCACCGGGAAGATCTACGTAAACTCGACGCCCCCGGGGGCCACCGTCTTCATCGGCGACGAAGAAACCGGCAGCGTGACCCCCTGCACCCTCTCCGGCATCGAAGTAGGTAGTTATTCCATCCGGGTTGAAAAGGAGGGGTTCATCCGGCCAGACAAGAAGGAGATCACTGTCAACGTGAATGCCGTTACGAAGGTCGAGTTCATCCTCACCCCCGAGACCGGGAAGATCGCCGTATCCTCGGTCCCGACGAACGCGAGCATCTTCCTCGATGGAAACGAGATGAGGGAAAGGACTAACGCAACCCTGGATGATGTCACGGTCGGCGAGCATACGGTCAAACTCGTGCTGTCGGGCTACCAGAACGCAACCCGGACCGTCACCGTCGACGCGAACTCTGTCACGGAGGTCAAGTTCGACCTGACACCGGAGACCGAATCGGGCGGCAGTAGCAGCAGTGGTGGTAGCAGCAGTGATAGCGGTGGTCCCATGAACGGGAGCATCACCATCACTTCCGTCCCGACAAACGCGAGCATCTACCACGACGGGAATACCACAGGGCTCTTTACCGATACGACCCTCGAAGATATCCCCCCCGGCGAGCACACGATCGAACTCGTGCTGCCCGGCTACCTGAATATGACCCGGACTGTCACCGTCGAGGTGGGAGAATGCAGCCTCCTCGATCTGATCTTCGAGAACAGTACTACAGGCAAAGCCGCCGTCGGGACCGGACGGATCACCGTCTCCTCGGTCCCGACGAACGCGAGCATCTGCCTCGACGGAAACCCGACGGGGGCACGGACCAACGCAACCCTGGAAGCGGTCCCGGCCGGCGGGCATACGATTGAGCTTGTGATGCCGGGCTACCGGAACGCCACCCGGACCGTCATCGTCGAGGAAGGTGGGCATACCGCCCTTGATCTGCTCCTCTCCCCGGCAGGCGATGGGGCCGGAGCGAACACCACGGGCCGCGGTGAGCCCATAACCGGGCACCCGGCACCGAACAACCCCATAGAGGCTTTCATCGAAGCCGTCCTCGCTTTCGTGAGCGGATTGTTCTCGTTCCTCGGAATGGGAGAGGGTACGATAACCCCGGCGGAGCCGGAGAGCACCCCGGTCCCCGGCGAAGGTGCGATGACCTCCGTGCCGACCGGCACCCCGGTGCTCCCCGCACAGGCGCCGGGTGAGACGCGGAGCATGAAGAATCACTCCGGCGGGCTCTCCATCGACTCCTACCCTCCGGGCATGACGATCATCATCGACAACAAAAAGCTGGTCTGGAAGACGCCCCAGGTCGTCTACGGCCTTCGTGAAGGCCTGCACACCATCAGTGTCGAGGAGAGCGACCCTGATAGGAACAGGGAAGATTCCGGCTACCGGTTTGAGGCGCTCCAGGCCTGGGTTTACCCCGATGCGGTCGCACCGGTCTTCCTCGACGGCCTGACAACCCGGATCAAGAAGACCGTCCGGATAGGTTCGGAGACCTATCAGGGCGAGAAGTTCACGGTGAACGGGTTCTTCCCGGCCGGCACCATCCCGGGCGATGCCGGGGTTGAAGGCGCAAAGTCCTGGATCACTGTCTTCTGGAACGGAACCTACCGCTCACACGCGATCCCCTCAGGCATCGCGACCGGTGAGACGTACACGGCAGAACCGCAGAGCGAAGATCTCGTCTCAATCAGCATCCGGTCAAGCCCCGAAGGTGCCGCGGTCTTCATCGACGGGTTCCCCACCGGGAAGGTCACGCCATGCCGGGTGGACGGCCTCTCACCCGGCCAGCACCGGATCCTGGTTTCAAAGCCCGGCTACCTCCCCGCCGAAGAGGTCATCGGGATACCGGAGAAAGCCAGAACCGGAGGCTCTATCACCTGTACGCTCCGGGAGTACACCCACGGAGATCTCCTCGTCGAGAGCACGATACCGGATGCGAAGATCTATCTCTACGGCCGGTATACGGGCGAGAAGACACCGCACACCTTTCCCGGGATGAGCATCGGCACCTATGAGGTCAGGGTCGTCTCTGAGAACGCCTCAAAGACCGTCGATGATGTGCTGGTGACGCCGGGAGAGACGACGCAGCGTATGGTGGCTCTGAAGGAGGAACACCGGTGAGCAGATACCAAAGCCTCCTTCTGGTGGCCGTGCTCCTCGCGCTCCTCGTCCCGGCGGCATCGGCGGCCATCGCCTGGGGCCCGTACGTCACGAACACCACCACCGGTTCGGCGACAGTCACCTGGAAGGCGACCGGCGAGGGGTCCGGGTGGGTCGAGTACTCCCCCGGGGGCGACGAGGTCTACCGCGTGGCCTCCTCCGGGGAGGGGGGCATGCATCGCGTGCTGCTCACGAACCTTACACCGGCGACCACCTACCGCTACCGGGTCGGCACCGGGAATGAGACGACGGGGGACTGCAGGTTCCGGACATTCGGGGACCGGGTGTTCACCTGCATCATATACGGCGACACCCGGGGGCAGAAACCCTCCTTCACCCAGGCCGGGCGGCACGGCCTGGTGGCGGAGAAGATAGCCGGGGAGGAGGAGATCCTCTTTGTCATCCATACCGGCGATTTCGTCTGCGACGAGTCGGAGTGGGACGAGTTCTTCGCCGTAGCAGGGCCGGTGCTCAGGAACACGACCCTGGTGCCGGTGGCGGGCAACCACGACGGGTCGGCGGAGGCCTTCTCCGCCATCTTCGGCCTACCACCCTGCTACTCCTTCGACGCCGGCAGCCTCCACGTGACTGTCCTCGACAGCAACGACCGGGCATGGGCAGACATGGAGAGGCAGACCGCATGGTTGGAGGAAGACCTCGCATCTCCCCTGCCCCGGAAGATCGTGGCGTTCCACCACCCACCGTTCAGTTCCGACCGGAAACATCCCGGCGGCGATCTGGCGATCAGGGCCGAGTGGAGCGACATCCTCTCGCAAAACGGTGTCGATGCGGTCTTTAGCGCGCACACCCATGCCTATGAGCGCTACCGGGCGGGCGGAACGGAGTACTTCGTCGTCGGGTGCGGCGGTGCCCCGCTCTACCCGCTCTCCGGGGAGAAGCCTGAGGGGTACCAGGCAGGCCGCGAAGGGACGCTTGGCTACGTCCGGGCCACCGTCAGCCCGGAATCGATCGGCATAGAGATGGTGCCGGTCGCAGAGGTCAGGGAGGACGATGGGGTGACGATGCACCCGGGAGGGGCCGTCATCGATACCGTCCGCCTCCCGGCGGGCACGGCCGGCGGGTGGTGGAGCGCGCTCGCATCCATCCCCGGCGTACCGGAACTATTCGGATTATGGAGACGATGATCATGCAGAAGAAACTGATATGGACGCTGCTCGCGCTCCTCTGCGTGAGCATGCTGGCGGGCGCCGCCGATGCGGCGCCGACAACCGAACTGCACGTTGCAAAGATCGCATCCGATGGGGTTACCGTCATAAACGAGACAACGGTCGACTACCGCTGGATGGAGAAGAACCTCCAGGTCCTCGGTGACGGCGCAACCCACTATTACCACCAGGGGCCGGTCTTTGAGGGGGACAAGTGGGATCCCCTGGAGACAACGAACTTCAAGGACAGGGGGGCCGTGAAGGGAACGAACATACGCGACCTCGCCGAACTGGCCGGCGGCGCCGGGCCCGGAGACGAGATCATGGTCCGGGCGGCGGACGGCTACCACATTGAGTTCGCCTACCGAAACGTCTACGAACCCGACCCGCGCCAGGGGCCCATAGGGATCTGCTGGTACAACGGCGCCGAAGCAGGAGCAGGTGAGCGGCAGGGGTGCGGCTACGTCCCTGACTACTACACCGGGATGCGTCTCGTCTTCTTCGCGGACAACTCGACCAACAGCGAGGGGCTCAACGTCTACGGAAACTGGGACATGCACGAGACCCTCCCCGAATCGGCGCAGCACTTTTACGACCTCTACCCCTCCACCGGCGGCCTCACGGTGAAATGGGTGGACGAGGTCCGGGTCTACACCGGGGGTTTCCCGGGCGAACGGGGGGCTCTTGCGGGATCCCTCAACACCCCGGAGGCGAAGGCGACGACGGAACCGGCGAAAGCCTCGCTCTCCCTCGTGGTGACGCTCACGGCGGCACTCGGGGCGGCGGTGCTCCATGCCCGGAGAGGGGCGTGAGTCTGGTGCGCCGGGCCTGTCTCCCTCTCATTCTGGTGCTGATCGGTGTTCTGGCCCTCGCGGCCGGGTGCACCGGTACCGGGTCCGCTGACGACTACCCGGCCTGGAACCTGACGCTTGCCGGGGACCAGGAGCGGGTGCTCACCCATCCCGAACTCAGGGCGCTCCCGGCCGCCGAAGGCTACGGCTACTCGGTCTCGACGGTGGGCATCAAATACGGCCCGAACCGCTACCGCGGCGTGCTCCTTGCCGATCTCATCGAGATGGCGGGCGGCGCCGGCACGGACGACCTGATCTACGTCTCCGCAGAGGACGGCTATCTCTGGGTCTTCGATAGGGACCAGGTGAACGGAAAGGAGTTCTTCACCTTCGATGAGAACCTCCGGGAAGTCACCCCGCCGCCGCTCCGCGTGATCCTGGCCTACGAGCAGGATGGAAAACCGCTGGCCTACGAAGACGGCGGACCGCTCCGCCTCGTCGTCATCAGCGAGAACTCCGACGTCATCACCGAAGGGAGCTCGTGGGTGAAATGGGTCGACCGGATCGAGGTCCACAGAAAATGAACCGTTCTCCGGCCCTCGCCGTGCTCGTCCTCGCCGTGTTCGCGGCATCTGCAGGCTGCACCGACACAGGCTCGGAGCGCACCACGCTAATGGTGATACCGGCAGGCAGCCTCCTTGCCCCGCTCGAGGATGTAGAGGCCGCCTTCGAGAGCCAACACCCGGAGATCGATGTCAGGATCGAGGGGCACGGGAGCATCCAGGCTATCCGACAGGTGACGGATCTCGGGAGGGAGGTCGACGTCGTTTTGGTCGCTGACGCCTCGCTGATCCCGGATATGATGTACCTGCCGATGAGCGAGGGAGAGGGGAATTACACCGACTGGTACGTTCCCTTTGCGGGGAATGAGGTGGTGGTCGCGTACACCGGCCGGAGCGCCGGGGCGGACGAGATCACGGCGGAGAACTGGTACCGGGTCCTCTCCCGCCCGGGCGTGCGGGTAGGGTTCTCAAATCCCATGCTTGATGCCTGCGGCTACCGGGCGATCATGGTGACGGCGCTTGCAGAGGAGCATTACGGTGAACCCGGGCTCTTTGAGGCCGTCATCGGCGGCTCCTTCAACCCGCCCATCACGGCAGTCCGGACAGATGGTATAACGACGATCGCCCTGCCGGAACGGATGAGGCCGGCAGACGAGAAGGTCGCCGTCCGGGATGGGAGCATCTACCTCCTCTCGCTCCTTGATGCCGGCGGGATCGATTACGCCTTTGAGTACCGGAGCGTCGCGGAGGAGCACGGGCTCCGGTGGATCGACCTTCCCCCCCCGATCAACCTCGGTTCTGCGGAGCACGCCGACGACTACCGGAGGGTGCACGTGAACCTCGGGTTCCAGCGGTTCCGGTCCATCGGGAGCGAGCGGATCGGGCAACCGATCGTCTACGCGATGACCGTCCCGAGAAATGCGCCGCATCCCGACGAAGCGCGAATGTTTGTGGACTTTGTCCTCGACGCGTTCCGTGAAGGAAAGGCCGGATGGCCCGACCCGGTGCGGCCGGATCCGGAGGCTGCCACGGTGTACCATGCTACGGATTGACAAACCTTTTCCGCACCGGCCGCCCATGTAGAGGTAGCGTATGCCCGGCGGCGCGGCTCGAGCAGGTCACACCGTATCACCGCCGGGAGGACCGCAACCGTATAACGGATGCCAGGCAGCATGCGGCCGGCACAATACCGATGGGATATTATGTTCTGGAACAGAGCAATGGAGACAATCCGGCCTGAAGAACTCGCGGCTCTTCAACTGAAGCGGCTGAAATGGACGCTTCGTCAGGCACAGGAAGTAGGGCTATACCAGAAAAAGTTCAAGGAAGCGGGCATCTCGCCGGACGATATCAGGACGCTTGACGATGTGGAAAAACTCCCGTTTACCTACAAAAAGGAACTTCAGGCCGGATACCCGTTCGGCCTCTTTGCGGTCCCCCTAAAAGAGATCATCCGGATCCATACCACGTCCGGCACGACGGGGAAACCGACCGTCGTCGGCTACACCCGGCAGGACCTGGAAAACTGGTCCGAACTGATCGCGCGGAACATGACGATGATCGGTCTTGGGGAGGACGACATCTTCCAGAACGCGGTCAATTACGGCCTCTTCACCGGCGGCCTCGGGTTCCACTACGGCGCCGAGAAGATCGGGATGACGGTGATCCCGAGTGCAACGGGAAACACCCGCCGCCAGATCGAGATGATCGAGGACTTCGGGGTGACCGCCATCCACTGCACGCCAAGTTACGCCCTCCACCTTGCCGAGGTGGCCGAGTCGATGGGAAAGACGCTCGACACCCTCAGGATCGGGATCTTCGGGGCGGAACCCTGGTCGGAGAACACGCGGGTGGAACTGGAGCGGCGCCTCGGGGTGAGGGCTTACGACAGTTACGGCCTCTCCGAGATGTACGGTCCGGGGGTGGCGTTCGAATGCCCGGAGCACAACGGGCTCCATCTCTGGCACGACTGCTACCTTGCAGAGATCATCGATCCTGAGACCGGCGAACGACTCGCTCCCGGTGAGCGGGGAGAACTCGTCATCACGCCGCTCGTCAAAGAGGCCCTGCCGCTCGTCCGCTACCGCACCGGCGACGTCACCCGGCTGATCGAGGGCGCGTGCGCCTGCGGGCGCGGGCAGAGGATCGAGCGGATCACGGGCCGGAGCGACGACATGCTGGTTATCCGGGGGATCAACGTCTTCCCGTCGCAGATCGAGCACGTGCTCCGGTCTCTCCCGGAGGTCGGGGAGCAGTTCATGGTCTACGTCGACCGCGCAAAGCACCTCGATGAGATGACGATCGAGGTGGAGATGACCCGGGCCGGGTTCTCCGGCGAACTCCAGGACCTCGCCCGTGTCCAGAAGAAGATCGCCGGCGAACTCCACAACACCCTCGGACTCCGGACCGCGGTGAAACTGGTGGAGCCCGGGTCGCTGCCCCGTTTCGAGGGGAAGGCAAAGCGGGTCGTCGACCGCCGGGGGACCGTCTGATGGCACCCTGGAACCGGCAGGTGGAAGAGATGCCGCCCGACGACCTGCGGCGGCTCCAGTACAAACTCGCAAAAGCGCTGGTCCGGCGCATCTATGAGACGAGCGAGTTCTACCGGCGACGGATGAAGGAGTACGGGGTCAGGCCCGACGATATCGGGTCACTTGCAGATATCGGGAAACTCCCGTTCATGTACAAACGGGACCTCCGCGACAACTACCCGGACGGGCTCTTCTGCGCGCCGAAAGATGAACTGGTCCGGTATCACGTCTCCTCGGGGACGACCGGAAAGCCGACCGTCGTCGGCTACACCCGGCACGACATCGAGAACTGGAGCGAATCGCTGGCACGGGGGTTCTCCTCCTGCGGCCTCGGGCGCGGGGACGTGCTCCAGGTGAGTTACGGCTACGGTCTCTTCACCGGCGGCCTCGGCGTCCACTACGGCGCCGAACGCGTCGGCGCAACGGTCCTCCCGACAAGCGTCGGGAACACCGAGCGGCAGATCGAACTGATGCAGGACCTCCACACCACCGCCATCGCCTGCACCCCCTCCTACCTCCTCCACATGGGAGAGGTGGCTGAGAAGATGGGCGTCTCCATCAGGGACGACACCGATCTGCGTATCGGGATCCTCGGCGCGGAGCCCTGGTCGGAGCAGATGCGAAGCCGGATCGAGGAGTGGCTCGGCATCCGCGCCTACGACATCTACGGCACGAGCGAACTCTCCGGCCCGATGTTCACCGAGTGCTCCGAGCAGCGGGGCATTCACATCTGGGGCGACCTCGCCCTTGTTGAGGTCGTCGATCCCGCGACCGGCGAGGTGCTCCCGCCCGGCGAACGGGGTGAACTGGTCGTCACCATCCTGCAGAAAGAGGCGTTCCCCATGATCAGGTACCGGGTCGGGGACATCACCGTCATGGACGAGGAGCCCTGCGCCTGCGGGCGGACCCATCCACGGATCCGCCGGATCCAGGGGCGCGTGGACGACATGCTGATCGTCCGGGGCATCAACGTCTTCCCGTCGCAGGTGGAGCACGCGCTGCTCGAGATCCCGGAGGTCGGCAGGCACTTCCAGATCGTCGTCGACCGGAAGGGCGCGCTCGATACCATGCTCGTGCGGGTGGAGGTGAGCGAGGAGGCGTTCTCCGACAAGATCACCGATCTCATGGTGATCAAAAAGACTGTGGAGCACCGTCTCAAAACGTCCTTAAACGTAGGCGTGGATGTTGAACTGGTCGAACCGGGAACCCTTCCGCGCTTCGAAGGCAAGTCGAAGAAGGTCGTTGACAGGAGGTCATTGTAATGGAGAAATCGTATATAGTCAAACAGATCTCAATCTTTTCGGAGAACCGCCCGGGGCGCCTCGCGGCTATCGCCAGCGCGCTGCGTGATGCGAAGATCAACATCTTTGCGTTCAGTATCGCCGAGGCGAACGGGTTTGGGGTCGTCCGTGCGCTCGTCGACCGGCCGGAGGATGCCCATCGGACGCTGACCGATCTCGGGTTCCGGGTCTCGTTCACCGATGTCATCGGCGTCAAGATGCGCGACGAGCCCGGCGGCCTCTCGGAGGTCGCATCGGTCCTCGGGGATGCGGGGATCAACATCGAGTATGCCTACGCCTACTCAGGCAGGGACGGGGCGGTCCTGATCCTGCGCGTGGACCAGGTCGAGGACGCCGTCCGGCAGATCCTCGATCACGGCGGGGAACTCCTCAAAGCGTCTCTCTTCCGGTGACCGGGGTCAGATGGGAGCCCGGGGCACCTCCGGACCCTCGTCTTTCCGGAACATGTGAACCCTTCCCACAACACGCCGGACCGGGACGACGAACGCAAGGCCCATCCCCGGCCGGTCCAGTTCCGCGGCGGCGACGATCGCCTCGAGCACCGCATCGGTCCCGGCGGCGGCGACGACCGTCAGGACGATCTCTTTCTCAGGCTCGATGGCGATCCCAAGAAGCGTCTTTACCTCGTGGATCCCGGTCCCGCGGCCGAGGAGGATGGTCCCTCCCTCGGCCCCGGCACGGCGGGCCGCCGTGATCACTGGCTCAGACCAGCCTCTCCTTACAATCGTGACGATCAGTTCGTTAGCGTACTCGCTACTCATGTCTCTTCACCTCGTGTTCTCCGGTAGATGATGCCGAGCGCCAGCACCGAGATGATAGGTGCCAGCGCTATCAGCGCGATCAGCCCGAAACCGTCGGTGACGGGATTGCGGCCCTCGATCCCCGCCGCGACCCCGACGGCAAGGGAGAGGAGGAAGGTGACCGCCATCGGGCCGGTGGCGACACCCCCGGAATCGAACGCTATCCCGACAAACTCTCCATCGGAGAAGAGGAGAAGGATGATGGCGAGGAGATAGCCGGGGATGAGGAAGGAGAGGAGCGGGATGCCGTAGACGAGACGGGCCATCCCGAGCGATACGGAGACGGCGACACCGAAAGAGAGCGTGTAGAGGATGAGGGATCTCCCGATGGAACCGCCCGACGATTCTTCGACCTGGTAGCAGAGGACCCGGACCGCCGGCTCCGCGTAGGTGGTAAGGAACCCGAGGAGGAACCCGAACGGGATCAGCAGCCACCGCTGGTCAAGCGCGGCGACGGCCTCCCCTATCTCGCGGCCCGCCGGGAGGAACGCGACGTTGACGCCCTGGAGGAAGAGGACCATGCCGAGGAACGCAAGCAGGATCCCTTTCGCGAGATTTGCGACGTAGACCCGCGGAAGTTTCAGGTAGAGCGCCTGGAAGACCCCGAAGAAGAGGAGCAGCGGGAGGAGCGCCCGGGCCACCTCGATGGTGATCCGGTCCACGCCGTCAAGGAGCGCCGCCACGGTCAGGAGAAGATCACCCCCATAACCATGACGCCGAGGATGGGGCCGAGCGAGGCGAGCCCGATCAGCCCGAAACCGTCCGCAAGGGCTGACCGCCCGGCAAGGACCGCACTGACGCCGATCCCGAGGGCCAGGATGACCGGGACCGTCAGGGGCCCGGTCGTCACGCCGCCCGCATCAAACGCGATGGCAAGGAAGTCCGGCGGCGCAAAGGGTGCAAGGATGAGGACGGTTCCGTATCCCGCGGCGAAGAGATAGGCGAGCGGGACCGCGAAGATGATCCGGAGGACCGCCACGGCGACAAAGAACCCGACGCCGACCGCGATGACGACGATGAGGGGCTCCTCGGGTATGCCGCCCCGGGAGACGGTATCGACCATGCCCGCAAGGACACGGACGTCGGGCTCTGCCACGGTGGCAAGAAACCCGAAGAGGAACGCCCCGAGGACGACCAGGGCGAGCGAACCCCGGGCGGGGAGTTCGGACCCGATCGCCTCGCCGACCGGGAGGAGGCCCGCCTTTACGCCGGAGAGAAAGAGCGCGATCCCGAGGACGACCATGCCGCTCCCGAGCAGGAAGTGAAGGAGGGCAGACGGCGGAACCCCGAGCACGCCGAGATCGAGGATGACGATGACGAGGATGATAGGGAGGACTGCCCGGAGAACTTCGGAGATCGACTCCCTGATATCCCACATCGTGCCGCCGCTCCTGCCCGGGTGTGCCGGGTGGATCGGCTACTGGGTCATGGGGAGAGATAAAGGCAGTGCCCACCGGTCAGTGCCGCTTCTCCCACTTCAGGAGTTCCGTTACCTCCGAGAGCGTTCGCCCGCGCCGGATCTCTTCGCGGATGCGCTCCTCGGTCTTCTTCACTTCCATTGCCCGGCGTGCGACCTCGTAGGCGCGTTCCCGGGGGACCACCACGACCCCGCTCTCGTCGGCGACGATCCAGTCTCCGGGCCGGACCTCCTGCCCAGAGCAGGTGATCTCGGTGTTGATCTCCCCAAGACCCTTCGGTTCGCCGGCGTTCGGGGCGGTCGCCCGGGCAAATACCGGGAACCCCATCTCCCTGATGTCGTCGACATCCCTCACCGCCCCGTCGATCACGACACCCGCAATCCCCCGGTTCCTTGCGGAGTGGGTGGCAAGTTCCCCCCAGGGGGCGACGTGCGTTCCCCCGTCGTTGCTGATGACGAGGACGTCGCCGGGTCCGGCGACGTCGATCGCCTCGACGGGTTTTGCCCAGTCCCCGGCGATGGTCCGGACCGTCACCGCCGGGCCGACTGCTTTCACCCTGCCGCAGATGGAGGCGATGCCGGTCATGGCTCCCTTCCGGTGCATGGCATCGGTGACGTTCGGCGCAGAGACCGCTTCCAGCAGGCGGCGGACGGCGGCGGACGGGCTCTCCTCTTCCCGCGGCCGGACATCGGGCCGGCCGATGGCATCCCGAACCCGCTGCGCCGCTCCGGTCACGTCGGCGGCCTTGATGATATTTCCCCCGACGATGACGATCGAAGCGCCGGCAGCGACCGCCTCGGACGCCGTCCCGGCATCGAGCCCTCCCGCGACGGCGATGGGCACATCAATCTCCCCGGTAAGGCGGCGGAGGAGGTCGAGCGACGACCTCCCGATCATCTGCTGGTCGATGCCTACGTGGGCGTTGATGTAGTCGACACCGAGTGCCGCAAGTTCGCGAGACCGGGAGACAGGGTCGTCGACGTTGATGAGGTCGGCCATGATCCGGACGCCGTACTTCCGGCCCGACCGGACCGCCTCGGCGACGACGGTGTCGTCCGCATCGGCAAGGATGCAGACGATACCGGCACCGGACTTCGCCGCCATCTCCACCTCGACGGCCCCGGTGTCGGCGACCTTCATGTCCGCGACGATCTCGTGGTCGGGGAAGCGTTCCCGGAGCGTCCGCACGGCCCGCATGCCCTCGCTCTTGATCAGGGGGGTCCCGGCCTCTATCCAGTCCGCGCCACCACGGACCGCCTCACCCGCGATCTCTACCGCACGATCGAGCTCGAGGAGATCGAGCGCCACCTGGAGAACCGGCGTTGCCATACTGTACTGTATGGCAGAGATTGTATTTATCTGGTGCCGGGCGCGGGAAACTTATATGCTGTGCGGTGATCGAGGTAGCCGGCGCCCACGCCCCGGGGACGGGCGGCCGCAGCAACGGCACGGATGTGATGACGAATGGTCGAAATAGGGTATAAACTGGCAAGCGAGGAGCACGGGCCCCTCGACCTGGTCTGCAACGCCCGCCAGGCTGAAGATGCCGGGTTCGCGTTTGCCATGATATCGGATCACTACCACCCCTGGACCACCCGGCAGGGGGAGAGCCCGTTTGTCTGGGCGGTCATCGGCGGGATCTCCCAGGTGACGGCGGACCTCCGGCTGGTGACGGGCGTCACCTGCCCGACGATACGGATACACCCCGGCATCATCGCCCAGGCCGCCGCAACCGCCGCCGCGATGATGCCCGGGCGGTTCATGCTGGGCCTTGGTTCGGGCGAGAATCTCAACGAGCACATCTTCGGCGACCGCTGGCCCCGGGCACCGGTCCGGATAGAGATGCTCGAGGAGGCGGTGGAGGTGATCAGGATGCTCTGGACGGGGGGCATGCAGAGTTACTACGGCTCTTTCTACACCCTGGAGAACGCCCAGGTCTTCTCGCTCCCGGAGAGGCTCCCCCCGATCTACATCGCATCCGAAGGCCCGATCAGCGCTTCCCTGGCCGCGCGGGCCGGGGACGGGTTCATCAACCCGGGCACCAACGCCGAGGAGAGCCTCGTCGTCTTCCGGAACTCCGGGGGCGGCGACAAACCCGCATACGTCGAGATCTCGGTCTGCTGGGCGGAGAGCGCGGAGGAAGGACAGAGGACCGCCTACGAGCAGTGGCCCATCGCCGCAAACAAAGGAGAACTCAACCGGCTCCTCCCCACACCGGCCCATTACGAGCAACTGGCGGAGATGGCAACCCCGGAAGAGGTGGCGGAGAGCGTGCCGTGCGGCCCGGACCCGGAGCCCTACATCAGAAAGATCGAGGAGAGCGCCCGGATGGGGTTCGATCACGTCTGTATCCACCAGATCGGGCAGCAGCAGCGGGAATTTATGGAGTTCGCGACGACCCGGATCCTGCCGCACTTCCGGTAGCGCACCGGCCGGCATGACCGCCGGGCGCTCTTCGGGCGGGTCAAACCCGCACCGACAGTCGCACGGTCGTGATAGGGGCTCGGGGGGAGATTCATGCATCCTGCCGATCAAGATTACTGGAGTGATGAGCACGGGAGGAGATGGGATGAATGTCCGCCGGGTCTGCGCCCTTCTCGGGTCGGCAAAGACCCGGACAGAGCTCGCAGCGGTCCTCTACCGTGAGGTCTCGGGCTACTCGCTCTTCGACCTCCAGGCGTTGCGGGGGAGGGTGGAGCGGGATCTCCAGTCCGTCCCAGCAGGGTACCGGCAGCGCCTCTACCCCCGGGTGATGGAGATGCTCTTTGCGACGCACCACACGCTCATCTCCACCATGCGCCGGTCCGACCCGGACCTCCCGGACGAACCGCTCGCCCAGGAGTTCCAGGATTTCTGCGGGATGGTCGAGAGGACGTGCCTTGCTGGCAAGGAGGGGGAGCAGCACCTCGAACTCCTCTACTTCCTCCTCGCCGCCTTCAATATGTTCGTCCTGGACCGTCCCGCTCACCCGGTGGGCACGCCGTTTCCGGGCGGATTCAAGGTCGAGATCAGGAACGGGGAGTACCTCTGCCCGGTCCGGGAGAGGGCCGACGATGTCGAGAACGCCCTCTGCCCCTACTGCCCGGCAAAACAGAGCGACGTGTGAGAGTGTGCCGTCCCGGATGATACCAATGAATGCCGGGCATCCAGAGCGCAGTAAAAAAAAGCTAATTCGTGTAGTAACCTACTCTTCTTCCTCGTAACGCTCGAAGAACGTGACTTCGTCGAGGATCTTCTTCTTCGCGATATTGATCTCCTCGGGGTACCCCGCGGGCACGAGGGAGACGAGCGTGTACTCATCCGGGACGTTGAGAAGTCTCCGGACATCCTCGGCGTAATCCTTCTTCTCCCCCGCAACCCAGCAGGACCCGACCCCCCACGCCTGGAGCGCGAGGATCAACTGGGTCGTCGCCGCACAGCAGTCTTCGAGGTAGTACTTCGCATCCCTCTTCCCGAAGACGGCGAAACAGATGGGCGCACCGGCGATGAATCGGGCGTTCTCGGCCAGGTTTGCAATATCGCGCAGCACGTCGCGGTTCCGGATAGTCCCAAAGAGCCAGGGCTGCTCGTTTCTCGCAGTCGGGGCAAGGCGCGCACAGTCAAGAGCGTCTTTGACGATCTTATCCTCGATCGGGCTGTCCTTGTACTTCCGCACACTGTGCCTGCTCCGTATCACGGTGACACCGAGGTTGACCGTTCCACCAATCGGACTCATGCAACGATGGTGGGCACTCCAGGCCTAAATACCTTGGGGAAACGGAGAACCGGGGGAGGGGCTCAGAAGAGACCCTGTATCATCTGCAGCATGTTCGCAAAGCCGTCGACGACGATCACGGCCGGGTCGATCCCGAGGACCGGGAAGATGAAGACGAAATAGGCGATGGTCCCGAGCGTGCTCCCGACGTTCGCAAGAGCGGCGACCAGCACCACCCGGAAGAGCGGGATCCGTCGCATCTCCGAGAAGGTCTCTGCCGCGATGATCTGCCGGAGATCTCCAACGCCGGGTTTGCGGATCTTCGCCTCGACGATAGCCGCAAACCATCCCGCCGCAAGCATGGGGTTGAGCGACGTCAACCAGGAGACGGCAAACGCCGTGGCCGCAGAGAAGGGGTGCCCGCCGGCGAGCAGGGTGAATGCCGCGCTCAAGATGCCGTTGATCAGGATCCAGTAAACAAGGGCGGCGAGCAGGACGTCGAGCCCCACGCCCGAGAAGGCAATTGCCGCGATCAGGAGGAGGAAGAGGATGGTGACGGCCGCCCCGAGGATCTTTCCCCAGGGGAGACCCTTCACCTCGGCGGTCAGGGTCGGGAGCGGCGGCAGTGTCTCCGGTGCGTCGAGGTAGCGTTGCACCCCCCGGATGTGCCCGGCGCCGACGACCGCGAGCACCCGCTCATACCGGCTCCCGAGCATCAGGATCTGGTGCGCAAGGTAGGCATCCCGTTCATCGATCAGGGCCTGGGCGCCGCGCGGAGAAAACTTCCGGAACTCTTCCATCGCGGCGCTCACCACGTCCTGGTTCGTGAACTCGTCCACGTCGATCTCCTGGTCCTCGACGCTCACCAGTGAGTAGATGAGCGCCCCGACGAGCTTGATCTTCTCCCAGATCCCCATCCTTCCCCAGAACCGCCCAAGCGTGATCTGGATGTCCCGGTCGATGAGGGCAACGGGTTTCTGGTGCTTCTCCGCCTCTTCGATGGCGGCCAGCATCTCGGCGCCGGGTTTCACACCCGTCTCGGCGCCGATCCGCTGCTGGATGTAGGTGAGCACCCACTGGACGAGGAGCCGGCCGAAGTTCCCGCCTTTCAGAATATCCGTGACCGAGGGTTCGGGCGTCTCCTGCGTGAGCGATACGTACCGGCCCCGGTCGAGTTCGACGCCGACGATGTCGGGCTGGAACCCCTCGATGGCAGACCGGACATCCTCGATACTCTTCTGCGAGACATGGGCCGTCCCGACAAGATGGATCTCAGCCATGGAGCTCCTTCACACCTTCGCTGTCGATCACGGCGCGTCCCCCCGGTGGCACCGTCGCCCCCCGGTAGACAGCCTGGACGCCAGCCTCCTCCGCCACCTCAGCGGCCTGCCGCCTGCAGAGGTCGGCGCCGAGCGTGTGCGCTTCACGGGGAGAGATGGGCGTGCCGAGCCCGGGGCATTCCGAGACCCGCAGGTCGTCGTCCACCAGCATAAACGGATAGGTGCGGCAGATCCAGGGGCGGTGGGCGTATACGGAGCATCGCCCGTTCCGGAGAAAGATACAGGCTTCTTTTGTGCGCCTGATGCACCAGGCGAGGGTGTACTCTCCACCGTTCCCGGCGTCGATGAACTCAGGGTAAGGCTCGGCGACCTCGTCCCAGGCCATCCCGGTCGCCGCCATGATCGCCCGCACCTCGGCCGGGCTCACGATCACGAGGTTTGAGTCTTCCGCGACCCGGCGGCAGCAGGCGCCGCATCCCCGGCACCGGAACCCGACGGACCCGATCCGGTCCAGAACATCGTCTATTCCGAGCATATCCGGTCAAAATTCTCAAAGAGAAGTCGTCCATTGACGGTATGGCTGACCTCCGGGTGCCACTGGACGCCGTAGAGGCGCTCACCAGGGGACGCCATCGCCTCCACGCCGCAGACGTCCGACTCTGCGAGCCGGACAAACCCTTCCGGAATCGCCGAGACCTCGTCCGCGTGCGACGCCCAGACACGGATCCGGTCCGGGTAGCCCTGTAGGATGTCGTTATGTTCGAGGATCTCGACCTCGACCGCACCGAACCCGCCGCTCGCGCCCCGGCGGACGGCGCCTCCCCGGGCTGTCGCCATGATGTGCAGCCCGAGGCAGATGCCGAGGACGGGAAGACCGAGGTTGAGGTAGCCGGCGGCAACCCCGGCGCGGTCGAGAGCCGGGCCGCCGCCGAGGATGATGCCCCGGCAGCCCCGGGCAACGTCGGAGGGCGGCGTGACGTTTGGGATCATTGTGGTCGGGATATCTATATCACGGAGCGTCCGGAGGATCAGGTGGTTGAACTGCCCGTGATTGTCGACCACATATAAAGGAAGCATTGCTTATAGGTGGATGTAAAAAGGTATAGTCCTTCCCTCAGGCATACTTCCGGACGAAATCAAAGACTTTCCGGGTGATCTCTTCCGGCTCGCGGCCCATGAGGTAAGCGAGCGCGAGCGCCCCGCCGGCCCCCATCCCCTCCTTGACCTCGCCGATGCAGTAACGGGCGAGCCCGACGTGCCCGATGCCGGCGAAGTTCGGGTCGACATAGTACGCGGTGGTGCCGACGTCGGCGACCGACCGGGCGAACCCGGCCGAGGGGTCGTCCCTGACATAGACCGTGGTCGCAAGATGCGGCACCCGTCTCCCGAGTGCCTTCAGGGTAGCCGCCACGGCAAGCATCTGGGTCCCGCCGGCGAAGATGATATCACCGGTATAGGCGCTTGCGATCCCTGCCGCCACCGGCATCATGGGGTCGCCCGCGGCACGGAGGATATCCAGGGGCTCTCTTTCGCCCGTTTCAAGGATCCGGGCGAGAACTTCCCTGCAGACGGCGTCTTTGAGGCCGAGCGGATTCTCTGCAAAGGCACTGCTGACCGAGGCGTCGTAGCCGAGCGCCCGGAGGACACAGAGGGCGGTCGTCGTCCCGCCGGGGACGCACTCGCCGAGCATCAGGAAGTCGCTGTACTGCGAGAGGAACCGGCCGACCATCTCCCCCCGCTCGAAGAGGAGCGTTGCCTGCGGCACTGCGTCTTCCTTCCGGGGGTCGGCGCCGGGACTCCCGTAGACGTCCAGGCAGGGGACGGTGGGGGTGTGGACGAGCCCGGCGTTAATAAGGACGGGGGATAGACCGGTCAGCTCCACCATGGACCGGGTGATCGTCGCCGGTGTCGGGCACCCGGTGGGGGTGTTCGGCCGGACCGGCATGCTCGTGATCGCGCCGGTCGTAACCAGTTCCGCATCCAGGACCGGCGTGAGGAGGGTCTTTTCCGGAGTCGGCCCGGCGCCCGATATGCCGGGGACGGTGGAGAGCATGGTGTTCGCGAGGACCAGCGCCATCACCGGGCGGCGCGGCCTGATCCCCGGGTCTTTCGAGAGAAAGGGGTGAGACATCAGGTATAGGGTAGGCGCCGCGGATAGAAGAGGTTGCGGTTGGTGGCGCGATTCCGGTGGATCCCGGTACGCACAGAATCCAAACGCGGAAATACCCGCCGGGCTCAACCTCTCTATAATGTTCGAGATCGAGCGCAGGCTGGAAGAGAAAGGTATCGCGAGGAGGGATATCGTCGCCTCCGCGATGGAACTCTACGTCTCTCACGGGATCGGGGCGGAGGAGGCCGCGGGCAGGCTGGATGCGAAGATCGGGAAGGCCTTCGAGGACCCCAACGTATCGTCGCTGCTCCTTGGCGCCGTCCTGCTCGAAGACGAACTCTACTGGAAGAGGAAGAACTCCGAGATCGCCGACGACCCGGTCTTCCTCCTCTCGGATGAGATCATCGGGATGGCCATCGCCGAGGTGATCGGGGGGACCTACGCGCGGTTTGAGTTCACCCGCTACGACCAGAAGAAACCGGGAATCCTGGGCAAACTCGGGCCGTTCCTCGATGACGCCGTCGCCGGGCTGATCGCGGGCTGCACGTCGCGTCTCTACAGTGAATCGATGTGAAGTCCGTCCTTGCCCTCCTGCAGTTCTGCACGTCGCTCCCTCTCGGAAGACCGGTCGAGTTCGAGTACTTCGCCCGCCGCTCCTACCTTTACCCGCTTGCGGGGTACGTGATCGGTGGGATCGCGGCCGGCATCACGTACTGGATAGCACCCCCGGCGGTGGGGGCGGCCGTCGCCCTCGCCGTGGTGCTCGTCCTCTCGGGGTGCAACCATTTCGATGGCCTTTTGGACTTCGGCGATGGGCTCATGGCCCACGGGAGCCGGGAGAAGCGGATCGCGGCTATGACCGACCGGACCACCGGGGCCGGGGCCGTCGCGGCGGGGATCGTCGTCACGCTCATTGCGTTTGCCGGGCTCCAGAGCGCAGCACCGATCTGGGCGGCCATCCTCACGGCCGAGGTCTCTGCGAAGGTCGCGATGTCCTACCTCACCACGCTCGGGGTGCCGTTCCGGGAGGGGATCCACTCCTACCTCCACGGGTTTGCGAGACCCTGGTTCCTTGTCCCGGCAACCCTCCTCACGCTTCCTCTCTTTCTGCTGCCGCTCCCCCCGGCGAGCGTTGCGCTCGCGCTCGCGGCCGCGGCCGGTATCGCGGCAGTGATCCTCGCGCTCTCCCGGTACCTCTTCGGCGGGGTCAACGGCGACGTTGTCGGGGCCGCAAACGAGATCACCCGGGCGGGGGTCATCCTCCTCCTCGCCCTCCTGTGACCACCTTTTTTATCCCGGCGACCGCCACTACTGTAGGATGATGAAAGACTACGCCCTCTACTCCCGGGGAGGGATCATCACCGAGCGGAACGCTGACTATGCAACGGTACGGCTGCGGGTTCCGGCAGGTATCCTCTCCGCGGACCAGATCCGCCAGATCGCAAGGATCAGCGTGAAATACGGAGACGGCTCCCTCCACCTTACCATGCGCCAGACAGTGGAGATTCCGCACGTGAACCCTGAAAACCTCGCGAAGGTTGCAAAAGCCCTCGAGAAGAACGGAACGCCCATCGGGGCGGAGCAGAACGAGGTGGTGAACATCATGGCCTGCCCGGGCACGGAGCGGTGCAAATACGCCAACTGCGAGACGATCGACCTTGCCCGGAAGGTTGATGCGCGGGTCTTCGGGAAGGAGCTCCCAATCAGGCTCCGTATCGCGATATCGGGCTGCACCTACATGTGCAACAGCCCGCTCTTAAACGACATCGGGATCATCGGCCGGATCCGGCCGTTGCGTATACCCGGGCTCTGCACGGGGTGCGGCACCTGCGTGGAGTACTGCAAACAGCATGCCATAGCGCTGAGGAATGGCGTCTCCGTCCTTGACGAGAGTAAGTGCGTCCAGTGCGGCATCTGCGTCCACTCCTGCCCCTACCACCTCCTGAAGACGGAGTACGATCACTACCAGATCACGGTCGGCGGACGGCGGGGGACTTCACCCCGGGTAGGGCGTGAACTCGTCACCGTCGAGACCGAGGAGGAGGCCGTCGAGGTCGTCGACCGTATCGTCTACTGGGTCTACCGGACTGCCTGGAGCGACCGGGCTCTTGCCGACCAGATGGACGAGATCGGGTTTGAGAAGTTCGCGGAGGGGATCAGGAAAGAGTTCGGCGGGAAGGAGAGGGCGGAAGAGACCTGTTAGCGATCTCCGGGCTTCCTACACCGGCAGAATCGCTATACCAAGTATCGAGACCACAAGTACGATGATCAGCAGAACGTCGCACTTCCCGGGCCGGGGAGGGCGGTAGCAGGTGGGTTTCGGGGTCGACGCAAACCCCCTGCTCTGCATCGCTTCGGTCACGTACCGGGCCCGGTTCAAGACCGATACCGTCATCGGGATGCCGAGCGCCATGAGCTTTCTCCTGTTTTTGATGAGCGCCCCCCGGTCGAACTCAAGTGCCCTGGAGCGCTGGGCGTCCATGATGTTCCTGAGGTCCTCGGTGAGCGCCGTCATCGACTTCAGCGCATACCCTAAAGAGAAGGCGATGACCGGAGGCAACCGGCTGGTGCGGAGGCCGGCGACGAAGTCGGTGTAGGAGGTGGTCATGACAAAGAGGAACGACATTCCGCCGATGACGAGAATCCTGATCCCCATCGCTGCAGAAAAAAGCAGCCCCCCGAGGGTTACCTCCGGGGTGAACGGGCCGACCTGTGCCGAGAAGTAGACAGGGCCCCAGGTCTCTCTCGGGAAGAGGCCGTCGATGACGAGGATGAAGATCAGGAGCGGCAGGAGAAGGAGGAGCGACCGGGAGAACGGTCTCGCGAGGCCCGCGGCAACCGCAAGCCCGACGACGAAGGCAAAGAGGAATGCGGTGCGGAACGGCGATGTCGTGGCGAATGCAGCGATGCTGATAACGATCAGGGTGAGAAGTTTGGTCCTCGGGTCCAGCCGGTGGAGAAACGAATCCTCAGGTATGTAACCCACCGCCCGGTGGGTGCGCCGGCGGCGGGACCGCCCGTCTCCGGCCGTCATACCCCCTCCTCCGGAACCCTGCGATCGCCCACGATGCGGCCGCGCTCGATCCTGACGATCCGGTCCGCGACCGCTCTGGAGAACTCCGCATCATGGGTCGCGACGATGACGGCCTTACCTCCGGCGCAGAGCGTTGTGATGACCCCGGCAAGCCTCTGTTTGGCCCCGGGATCCAGGCCGAGCGTCGGCTCATCCAGCGCAAGGACAGGCGTACCCATCGTCAGGACCGACGCGATGCTCACCCGCTGCTTCTCGCCGACCGAGAGCGCAAGCGGCGAGACGGTAAGCCCCAGGTGCCCGATGCCGAGGTGCTCGCGCACGGACGCGATCCTCTGTGTGATCACATCCTGCGGAGCGCCGAGGTTTGCAGGGGCGAAAGCAAGTTCTTCGGCGATGGTCTCCCCGAAGAGCTGGTAGTCGGCGTGCTGGCAGACCAGGCCGACGGTGCGGGCGATCTCGGCGACGGTGGCGTCACGGATATCCCTTCCGTTCACGGCGATCCGGCCGGATTCCGGCCGGAGGAGGCCGTTTAAGTGTTTCAGCAGCGTGCTTTTCCCGGAGCCGTTCGGGCCGGCGAGCACCGTCGCCTCGCCCGGGTAGAGGGTGAGGGAGACGCCGTCCAGCGCCGGGGTCTCTCTACCCGGGTGGCGGAACGTGACGTCCTGCAGGGTGACGATGCCCGCGGACGCGGCTTTTGCCGCACGGCGGGGAGCGGTGCTCAGCCGGGGGGCACACGGCACGGATGGCTTGCCGTCCCCGGCAAGTTTTCCGTCAACGAGAGTCATCTGCCGTGAAGCCCACGAGGCGACCAGCTCCGTCCGGTGCTCGGAGAGGACGATCGTCATGCCCGACTCGCGGTTCAGCCTGCCGAGGAGGTCGAGGAGCCCGGCCGCACTCGCGGCATCGAGCCCGGAGAGGGGTTCGTCAAGGACGAGGATTGCAGGGCGCACGACGACGACGGACGCAATCGCCAGCCGCTGGCGCTCTCCCCAGGAGAGTTCCGTCGTCTGCCGGTCGGCAAGGTGATCGAGCCGGAGGAGGTGCAGGAGATCGGTGACCGCCCGGTCGATCCGGGACGGGGGCCAGCCGAGCTGTTCGGGGCCGAATGCAATCTCCCCCACGACGTCGGTCGAGAAGATCTGGTGGTCCGGGTCCTGGAAGACCATGCCGACCGTGGCGGCAAGGTCGCTGATCGTGCAGTCACGGGTGTTTCGCCCCCGGACAAAGACGTCACCCTCAAGGGTTCCGGGCCGGGCATGCGGGATCAGGCCGTTGCAGCACGAAAGGAACGTCGTCTTCCCCGAACCGCTCGGACCGGTCAGCAGCACACGCTCGCCCTCCCGGACGATGCAGTCGATCCCGGCGAGCACCTCTCGCAGCCGCGCCGCCCGGGATGCAGGATGCCGGAACGAGACCGACCGGAACTCGATCGCCGCGTCAGCCGTCATCCGGCACATCGCCCTGGTGTACGACGCCCGCCCTGTAGAGCCGCCCGATGATCAGGGCGGCGAGGATACCCCCCAGGCCCCCGAAGACCAGGTGCGTGACCGACGATACCCCGATGCCGATGAGGATGAAGGTGCCCTGGACGCCAAGGAGCAGGTGCACGGCATAGTTCACCACCATCTTGACCAGGTTTCCGGCGGCGCCGGCGACAAAGCCGACCGCAGGATGGTCAAGGCGGTAGCCGAACGCTATCGAGACGATGTCGACGGTGACCCCCATTGCGGTATACTTGAAAATATCAAAGACGTGAAGCGCCTCCAGGCCGAAGAACGACGCGAGGAGGCCGGATACGATACCGATATACGTGCCTGCCCCGGGTTTGCGCACGAGGGCGGCGCCGACGATGACCGGCAGGACCCAGAGGATCCCGGAGTTCCCGGGGATGTGGAGCGGGATCTTGATTGCCATCCGGATGACGAAGGCAAGGGCTCCGAAGAGCGAGAGCAGGGCGATCTCGTACAGGCTGAAATATGAGGGGCGTTTCATCTGCGGTCCTCCACAAACGTCGATTCGAGCCGGAGTTCGAAACTCTCCGGCTGCGGCCGGTCCACGGCGATCATCAGGAACAAATCGCCGATCACGTTTCCGCCGGTGTGGGTGACGTAAAACGACCCTTCGGGTTCTGCGGTCTCGGTCACCTGCCCGGCCCGGGCTGCCGGGTCGGCGGTTATGTGGAGAGCGTCCAGGCCCGAGCCGGCCCGGTCAAACCAGAACATGCGGGTATCCCGGACAACGTCGTCGTCCGCGGACCGCAGGGGCTCCGCCGTCTCGACGGTGTACCGGTCGCCCTGCGGGAGCGGGGACGCCCACCGCGGCGGTTCGCCGGGTGCGGCGGTCCCGGAGACGTAGTAGCCGGAGGTGCCGTAGCCCGACTGCCGGTTCGTCCACGTCCTGCCGTCGCCGGCGCGGAGCCCGTAGACGCTGAACGATGCCGTTCCGGCGAGATCCGTGAACCGGTAGTCGACCCTGACCGATCCTGTCCGGGAGAGGACCGGGTTCCCGCTGACGGGCACCGCCCCCAGTTCCACGAAGGCGAGGTACCAGTCCCCGGAGGGGAGGTCGCCCGGGCCGATGGCGATCGGTGTGGCGTAGGGACGCCAGGACTGGGGACCGTGGCGGAAATCCTCCCGATCTGCGGTTGCTGTATGCAGGAGGGGGACTGCAGGATCGTTATTCTGGAGATAGGCCCCCCGGACGGCCGTATCGACCAGGAACGACACGGCGACGACCACCACGAGCACGCCGACCGCCAGCACGACTCTCCTCCCGAACTCCATACTCAGTTCCTTTTTACCGCGACCAGTTCCCCGTCCCGCTCGTCCACGAAGAGGACCGCCATGCCGTTGATGGGGCAGGCTTTGGCGGCTTTGCCTTCTTTGAGGATGATGGTCCCCTCGGTGATCCTCCGACCGTCAAGCGTCACGATCTCGTCGATCCCTGCACCAAGGAGGACATCCGCCGGTGTCGGGCCGGTATGGCTGCGGATGGTGCCCTTCTGGAGAAACCTGCCGTCGTTGTATGTCGCTGCAAGCCCGAGGCCCGCCATCGAACCGATCACGCCGTCCTGTGTGCCGCCGAGGCCTTTCAGCCATATGCCGAGGTTCTTTGCCAGCGTCCGGGCGCGCTCCTGGGTGAGCACCATCTGCTGGGCGTCGCGGCCGAACGCTATCAGGGCCGGGGCCACCTGGTCGAGGGTCGCTCCGGCAAGGCCCGGGTCGCTCCCGTCGATGAAGTCACCGAGCATTGTCTCCTCGGCTATGGAGAGGGCCGTATCAAGCGGCTCACGGCCATCGGCGTCGACGTGGATGACGGCACAACTGTTGTGGGACGTGTACGGTATCGATGGATGGACAAAGAGCTGGTGCCGGGTGACACCCCATATAGGATAGTGTTCGGCGATCGCATCGGCAACCGCACGGGCCAGGCGGCCGGTTCCCCGGGATTCCAGGCTGTCCGTATCGTCAAGGGCAAGAAGTATGGTCATGGTACGCCTTTTCCAGATAAAACTGGGGGAACGAAGATGAAAAAGATGCTGAAACCGGGCCTTTATCAACCATGTTGTGTTAACCATCCCTCAAATAATGACATCGGGTTAACCCCCTCCGGGAATGCTGCTGAACTAATTCTGCCGGATAAAGGCTTCAATCGCCCGTATGACAGCCCGAAACCCTTCATCCAGGGGCGGGGACCCGGCATAAGAGACGGCTGCGCACTGCTCAAGGATGGACGGTGCCGCCCCGGTCTCGCGGCCGCTCTCCTCGAGCAGGCGCAGAGCGTCCCCGTCCGCGAGTTCCGCGCCGGTCCCGTACACGGACGATACGTACGACCGCAACGCCCTGCCGGCCGTCCCATACGCTTCCTTCCGATCGCCGCGGTCAAACTCATCCCGTGCCTGGTCGAGGAGACGGAGGGCCTCGCCGCGGGGGTCGACGGGGACCGGGGAAACCGGCGGCTCCGGCACTCCCGGCGCTCCCCGCCTGACGAGATAGGCGATCAAGAGGACGATGCAGAGCGCCCCCGCACCGGCAAGCGGAAAGAGGTCCGGCGGCTCCTCGAGGTCTACCGCCTGCACCTCCCCCCCGACGAGGGTTGCGGTGATCGCTGCCGTCCGGTTCCGGCTGTCGGCAAACCCCACGCTGACGAACGTGGCGCCCACCGTCGCGTTCACCGCCGCCGATACCGGGAAGAAACCGGCATCCCCGAGTTCATTGGCAAACCGGCGGTAGGTCTCGTTTGCCGGCAGGGCAGCAGGCACAACGAGCGACCGGTCGGTGGCGTACGCCGCATACGCCGCGGTGCCGTTCGCCACCAGGCCGCCGGCGCGTATCGTCTCCCCGGTCCCTCCCCGGTAATCGAAGACAAACGTCCCGGTGCCTTCGCTCGCAGGATCGATGGTCGCCGTCGCCCTGACGTAGCCGTGCGACGTGAGAATGGCGTGAATCTCCCGGACAAGCGGGTCCTCCTCAAGCCCGGCGAGCAGTGCCGACTGCATGGCCTGCATGCGGTCATGCTCCCGTGCCACCTGGTCCTGGAGCGATTCCATATCCTGCGGCATCTGGCCGGGCAGTTTCGCGGGAGAGGACGAGGGCCCTCCCTGCGGCCCGCCGGTCACGGAGGAGGTCGAGACCGACGAGACGGAGCTCACCTGCCGGTCCGTCTGCTCCGTCTGCTCCGTCTGCTCCGTCGCTGATTGGACGACGTGGACCCGGATCTCCGGGAGGGCGACGCGGATCCGCGGCCCGTCCCCGTACTCGAACGCGACCTCAATGAAGAAGGTGCCGGGCTCCGTGGCCGTCCCGGCGCTGACAGCCATCTCCCGGGTATCCGAAAAGAGCGTGAGCGGCCGGGACTGGGTCCTGACCGCCGGGTCGCCGCCCTCCGGCACAAACCGCACCCCCTGGACGAGCGCCCCGGGGACGTCGGCCCCGAGCGCGTTCTCGACAGTTACCGGGATCGTAGCCTCTTCCCCGACCGGCACGGTGTAGTCGGACTGCCCGGTCGAGAGGGTGATGCCAGCGGCCGCAGCGGAAGCCACACACCCGAAAGCGACCAGGAGGGCGAGGAGGAGGAGCCGCCTCACGGCAGGATCCTCCCCCGGCCGTAGCGGAGGTACATCTCGAGGAGAAGAACACCAAGCGCCCCGGCGAAGAAGACCGAACCGATGCTCGTGTCTTTCGGCTCGCGCGGGATATCGCCGGTCAGCCCGGCATAGATCGCTGCAAGCGTCCCTTCGTCGACCGCCGCGTAGTATTTCCCCCCGGTCGTCCGGGCGATCGCCCGGAGCGTCTCCTCGTCGAGCGCGGCATACTCCGACGTGCCTGCCAGCGGGTTTGCCGAGCCGATGCCCACGGTGTAGACCGGGACGTTCCGCTCGCGGGCATAGCCGGCAGCCTCCGCCGGCGAGAAGGTGCCGGCGTTGCCGGCGCCGTCGGAGAGGAGGATCACCACCCGGTGCCGGTTCGGGATAGAGTCGGCCATGTCGACGCCGAGGGCGAGCCCGTCGCCGAGGGCCGTCTGCCCGTCCCGCCCCCGGACGCCATGGAGCCTCTCGATCACACGGTCCCGGTCGGGAGAGAGATAGGCGGCACTCGTTGCCCCGGACTCGAAGACGACGACCCCCGCATAGTCCTCCGGGTTGAGCCGGGAGAGCAGGACTTCCGCTGCGGCCTTTGCGGCCTCGAGACGAGTCGGGTGGTAGTCGGTCGCCTGCATGCTCCCGGATGTATCCAGCACCAGCACCACGCTGACACCCTCGTCCGCCCCTTCGAGCGGGACGTGCGGGTCGGCAAGGCCGACGAGGATGAGGGCGAGGGCGAGGAGGGCAAGGGCGAAGAGGGTCTGGGGACGCCGCATGCGGCCCGGGCCCTGCGCCTGGGCGGCAACCGCGACCCGGGAGAAGGTGAGCGCCGCATACGACCGCTCCCTGACCGCCCGCCGGTAGAGGAGACAGAGGACCGGGATGCCCGCGAGGCCGACGAGCCAGAGAGGTTCTGCAAACCCGGCCATCTAACCACCCCGGTAGCGCGGGTGCGCGTAGAGGCGGCGCAGGGGGAGGTCGTAGGGCTCTTCGGTGGATACCCGGACCTCCGGCACCCGGCACGAGCGCAGGGCTCCTTCGATCCGGCGGTCAGCCACGGCCAGGGCGTCGGCGTAGGCCCTGCGGAAGGCGGGATCCGAGGTGTCCACGAGCACCTGCTCGCCGGTCTCGGGGTCTTCGAGGAAGACCGGTCCCACGTCCGGGAGGGAGTCTTCTGCGGGGTCGGTCACCCTGACGGCGGTGGTCTCGTGCCGCCGCCGGAGGTGCGCGAGGTCCCGGGCGAACCCGGGGTCGTCGAAGTCGGAGAGGACGACGACCGAGCATCTGCGCCGGACCCTCGTGCAGAGGAACCGAAATGCGGCGGCAAGATCGGTGCCCGTCCCGATAGATCGGTGTGTAACGAGGGCCTGCACGAGCCTGATGACCTGGCTTTTGCCCGGCCGGGCCGGGATGAACCGTTCGACGTGATCCGTCGCGATGCAGAGGCCGACTCGCCCATTCTGCCGGTGGGCGGCAAAGATGAGGCTCGCGGCCACCTCGAGTATCCGGCGGTCCTTGCTGATCGATGACCCGAACGCTGCAGACCCCGACCGGTCGAGAACAAGGTAGTAGGTCTGGCTCCGCTCTTCCTCGTACTCCCTGACGAAGAGCCGGTCCAGGCGCGCCGAGGCCTTCCAGTCGATCGCCCGGGCGTCGTCACCGGGGAGGTACTCCCGAAGGTTTGCAAGCGCCATCCCGCTTCCCCTGAGCGGCGACCGGTTGGGCCCGACGCAGGAGCCGTCGGCGAGGGCGGCCGTCCGGAGCTCGATCCGCCGGATCTGCCCAATAAGGTCTGCCCGCTCCCCGGCGTCGCTCACCGTCAGGGCACCTCCACAACCGCCAGGATCTTCCGGACGACATCTTCGGGGAGGATACCGTCCGCCTCCGCCTCGAAGGTGAGGAGGACCCGGTGCCTGAGGACGGCGGGGGCGAGGGCCCGGATGTCGTCGGGGACGACGTAGCCCCGCCCGGCGAGCACCGCGTGCGCTTTGCCGCAGAGGAGGAGGGCGAGCGACGCCCGCGGAGAGGCCCCGAACGCGATCATGGGCCCGAGATCGAGATTATAGACTGCAGGGTGCCGGGTGGCGTCGACCAGCTGCGCGGCGTAGCGTTTCACGGCCGGATCAACGTGTACCGACCGCACAAACGACTGAAGAGAAGCCACACCGGCGGCACCGAGGACCGGCGCCGGGGGGTCGGGCTGGTCCGCCGCGAACCGGTCGAGGATGGCGACCTCCTCGTCGAGGCTCGGGTAGTCCATCCGGATCTTGAGCATGAACCGGTCGAGCTGCGCCTCGGGGAGCGGGTAGGTGCCTTCCGACTCGAGCGGGTTCTGGGTGGCGAGGACGAAGAACGGACGCGGCAACGGGTAGGTCTCGCCCTGGATGGTGACCTGCCGCTCCTGCATCGCCTCAAGGAGGGCGGACTGCACCTTCGGGGGGGCACGGTTGACCTCATCGGCAAGGATGATCTGGTGGAAGATCGGCCCCTGGATCGTCCGGAAGGCGCCCGTGTGCCGGTCGTAGATCCGGGTCCCGGTGATGTCGGCGGGGAGAAGGTCGGGGGTGAACTGAATCCGGGCGAACGTGCAGTCGAGGCAGTGCGCAAGGGTGCTGATCGTGAGCGTCTTTGCTATCCCGGGGACCCCTTCGAGGAGGGCGTGCCCACCGGCGAGCACCGCCGTGAGCACCTGGTCGACGACCGTGCGCTGTCCGACGATCACCGTCTCCATGCCGGAGCGAACCGCGTCGAGAGCCGCCGCGTGCTCCCGTGCCCGGCGGTTGAGGGCTGAAATCTCTACATCCGTGCCTGCCATGCTGATTCCTGGAGGAATGTGGGTTAAGATGCTATATGACGCTTGCCAGTTGGGGATGGGTTAATCGGATGCGGTTACTAGCACCTCATCGGCGCGAGAAAGGCCCACGCAGCGTATTTTCCGGGGCGGACGGTTCTTCCCGGCGCCTCGCCGATCCGGTGGAGCGCACGGGTTCGCGGGCGGCGATGCCTGCCGGACGCAGTGCGGGAGGAAGCATGAGCGGGCGGGGGTAGGACCACGGTCGATGAGACGCCTGTGAGCACCCATCCCCTCTTCGGCGGTTCGGGATCGCGCTCACACCCGGATTCGTTGCACGTCCACCGGGGGATCATGAAGTGTTTTTGGTTAACTTATCAGAATTTTCAATATTGTTAAAATAACGTATTTAAACCAATCGGAATTGAAAACAGCCTTATACTTCACCGATCAGAATTAGTGCATTCTCCTGGTGACATCTATGCAAATACAGGCACCTCAGGTGCCGGTTCCGTAGAGATTTATTCGAGCATCCGTGCATCGAAAGGAGGAGTTATATGAGAGAAGATAAACGCAATCGAAGCAAAATATCGCAGGGGTGGATGGCCGTCGTCCTGCTGATCCTCGCGATCATCGCCGTACCGGCGGTGGCACTGGGGACCGATCTAACGTTGAACGCAACCGAACCGACCGTCGGGGTTCCGCTGGGGCTACCCGAGAGCGCCGGTCCGGCGAGTACCACCACACCAGAACAGTCTCCGACCGAAGCTGCCGGTGTAACACCGGCAGCGACCGAACCGTTGCCGGAGTCTGTCGACATCGCTGCGGACACCGCCTCCGTCGGCCCTGCCCCGCTCCCGGCCCCACGCCACATCTTCATCGAGGTCGCGAACGACGCCGGGGTGATGTTCAACTGGGACAGCATCCGATATGGCGGGCCGAACGGCACGTACTACATCAAGGCCGACGGCGGCGGCCTGAACGAACTCCACATCACGAACGATGTGAACGTTGCAGGAGGCCAAGTCACCGTCAGCAATGACCAGTCGGGCACCTTCTACTTCACCAATACCGGCGGGAGAGGATTCGATAACGATATCATCCTCCTGGCCTCCGTCCAGGGACCGATCCCCGACGACTTTGCCCTGCATATCAAATCGAGCGGGTATAACTGGACGCCGGCGCCGTCGGGCCCATACAACCCCACCGTCCCCACCGACTATCACCACGTCGAGGGTATCGATGAGGTTTTCACCAAGGAAGACTTCATCTACGGACCCCAGACCTGGAAACCGGGCCCGGGGGATCTTGTGGTGCCTACCCTGCCACTCTACTCAGGGCAGGATATCAAGGACCCCTCGACCGAACAGTACCTGATGTTCATCGACCTGTATGCCGGCAACATGTATCCGACGAAGGTCGGGGCCACGCTCATCGATAACGGTGCGGTGAAGGTCGAGTACAGCTTCACCAACCTGACCACTCTGGCAGCGTTCAACGGATACGGCTGGTGCAGCGCCGCAAATCAGGACCAGGGGATATCCTGGACCAACCAGCTCAGCGGCACGACCGCGAGCGGCTACTCGGTCATCGGCGTGCCGTATACCCCGCCCCCTGCACCGACGGCGAACTTCACGGCAAACGTCACCAGCGGTGAGGCTCCCCTCGCGGTCGCCTTCACCGACGCCTCGACCGGCAGTCCGACCTCCTGGGCCTGGGACTTCGAGAACGACGGTGTCATCGACAGCACAGAGCAGAACCCGGTCCACACCTACACCGTAGCCGGCACCTACACCGTGAACCTCACGGTCACGAACGCAGGCGGCAGCAACTCCGCGGTCAAGACCGCCTACATCACTGTGACCGAACCGACGGGGCCGTTTGTCCTGCCCGGGTACAACAACATCTTCGTGAAGGTTGCAAACGACCTCGGCGTGAAGTACAATGCCTTCGGCAACAACACCTACAACATCAGGTTTGAGGGCATTAATCGTGGTCTCAACGCCCTCCACATATCCACCGACCCGGCCGTGAACTTTGGCCAGGTGACGGTCTCTGAAAACCAGACCGGCACCTTCTATGCCACCGACTCCGGCGGAAAGGGGTACGAGGACGAGATCATCCTGATGGTCGCCGTCAACGGGACGATCCCCGACGACTTCAAGCTCCGCATCACGGCGGACGGATATACCTGGACGCCGAACCCGGCAAGCAACCAGCCCCCGTCTCTCGACAGCGTGATCTACCAGGCCGGTTCTCTCGACGAGGTCTTCGCGAAGGATGACTTCATCTACGGCCCCCAGATCTGGAAGCCGACCGGCAACGAGGCCGACTACCCCATCTACGCAGACCAGGACATGACCGACGCGGAGAACACCTTCCGCATCATGTTCGTCGACCTCAATGCCGGCGTCCTCCGGCCGAACGCAACCCTTGAGAATCGGGGTGCGGTCAGGATCAACTACGCCTTCGAGAACCTGGAGACATTTGCCGCCTTCAATGTCTACGGCTACTGTCAGAACTCAAACAATGGTGACAACATGGTCGCCTGGGGCAATGCCGTCCTGGCACCCAAGACGATGAGCGGCTACTCGGTCATCGGCACAGATTCTGAAACTCCTGCCGGCTCGGCATGGCCGATGTACGGGCACGACCTGCGGCACACCGGGCTGAGCCCGTACACGGGCCCCGAGTTCCCGGTGCAACTCTGGTCGCACAAGGCCAGCAGTGCCTTCTACGTCCAGCCGGTTCTCGACGCCGACGGCACGGTCTATGCCGGTTCGAGAAACAAGGTGTTCTATGCCGTTAATTCGAACGGCACGCTGAAGTGGTCCTACACCGCGCCCAACCAGATCTACACGGCAGCGGCGATCGACAGCGAGGGCACCGTCTACTTCGGCAACAGGGATGCGAAGATCTACGCCGTGAACTCGAGCGGCACGTTGAAGTGGACGTTTACGACCGGCAGTACCGTCTCTTCGGCCCCGGCGATCGGTGCCGACGGCACGATCTATGCCGGTTCCGGCGACATGAAACTCTACGCCGTCAACCCTGACGGCACCGAGAAATGGTCGTACACCACCGGCGGTGCGGTCAACTCCGCCCCGGCGATCGGCGCCGACGGCACGATCTACGTCGGCTCGGCCGACACGAACCTCTATGCCATCAACCCCGACGGCACGCTGAAGTGGTCCTACACCACCGGCGGTGCGGTCAACACGGCCCCGGCGATCGGTGCCGACGGCACGATCTACGCAGGCTCCGCCGACGGCAGCCTGTATGCAATCAACCCCGACGGCACCCTGAAGTGGTCCTACGCCACCGGCGGCTCCGTTGCGACCCCGGCGATCGGGCCCGACGGCACGGTCTATGCGGGCTCGGCCAGTAAAACGATCAACGCCGTCAACCCCGACGGCACCCAGAAGTGGTTCTACAACACCACCGGCACCCACACGACGGCCCCAGCAATCGATGCCGCCGGCACTGTCTATATCGCCTCGAACGACCGGAACGACCGGTACCTCTACGCGATCCGGTCCGACGGCACCCTGAAGTGGAAGTTCCTCGACCCGGCCAGCCCGCGCTTCCTCGACACACCCTCCATCGGTGCGGACGGCACCATCTACATCGGGTCGAGCGGCACCAACGTGTATGCCATCGGCGCGACCGATGCCCCGGCGATCTCGTCCATCGCAATCGACCCGGCTGAGATCGAACTCTCCCGCGGCCTCGTGCAGCAGTTCCTCGCCCTGGCCACGGATACCTCGGGAACCGTGCTCGCGAACCTCGCCGTCGACTGGTCGAGTTCGAACGAGACCGTCGGCACGGTGAACGCCACCGGCGTCTTCACCGCCCTCGCACCGGGCACGACGAACCTCTCCGCCACCTACGGCGAGGTGACCGGGACGACGAATATCACCGTCATCCCGCCGGTGCCCGTCCTGAAAGCCATCACGGTTTCACCGGCTGAGAAAAGCGTATTCGTCGGTGACAACCGGACGTTCGCCGCCACCCCCCTCGACCAGTACAGCGAACCGATGGACGGGGTCCTCTGCACCTGGACCAGTTCGAACACAACCGTCGGCACGGTCGACGAGGCCGGCACCTTCAACGCCCTCGTTGCAGGCACGACGACCCTCACCGCCGCCAACGGGACGGTGAACGGCAACGCGACCGTCACGGTGCTGGATCCGGCGATGCTGACGGCGATCACGATCTCGCCCTCCCCTGCATCAATAACGGTAGGCGAGGGGCTCCAGTTCAACGCAACGGCCGTCAACCAGTACAACACCACCATCGATGGCCTCGCCTTCACCTGGACCTGTTCCGACGCCTCGGTCGGCACGGTGAACGAGACCGGCTACTTCGCCTCGCTCACCTACGGCCGTGCGGACGTCACCGCGGCCATCGGCGCCGTCAATGCCACGGTACCCGTGACCGTGCTCCCACAGTCGCCCCTGACCTGGACCGTCGACGATTCGGGCGGAGCGGACTTCACCTCGATCCAGGCGGCCGTGGACGCCGCGTTCGACGGCGACACGATCGTCGTCGGGGACGGGATGTATAACGAATCCGTCACCGTCACGAAGCCCCTGACCCTCAGGTCGGAGAACGGACCGGAGAAGACGAAGATTGCCCCAACATCGACATACGGCGTCACGGTTTTGGCCGATAACTCGACGGTCTCCGGATTCGGCATCAGTGGCACAAGCGGCATGAGCTGTCGTTATTACTCAGGGTGTACCTTAACCGACAACATCATCGCCGTTTCTAAAACAGGTATCTATGTCCAAGGTGCGAACAACATACTCGTTGACGGCAACGTCATCAACGGCAGTACAACGCTCTCTATTGCTTTGATGTGTGCATCGATATGCGACAGCGTCATCAGCAACAATACCTGCAGGGACAGCGCGCAGGGGCTCGCTATACAAACAACAGTCCAGAGTTCAGCACCCAGTAACATTACCGTTACCGGAAACGTCATCGCGAGTAACAATTATGGGTTATTCCTGGACGGCGTCGAGAACAGCCGTTTTGACCACAACATCGTCACGGGCAATACCTATGGAATCCGTATGCAGTCTGGTCCGTCCAACACGCTGTTCGCAAATACCGTCGTAAATAATTCAAACACTTTGGATTACCCCTCCGGGCAGGCGAACACCTGGAGTTCTCCCGATCCGGTGACTTACACCTACAACGGTGTTACGTATACCGGACCGATCGGCAACTACTGGGGAGCCTCATACCCCATCGACGATATGGACGATAACGGCATCGGCGATGCGGGTATCGCCTTGTACACTAATAATGTGGATAACTACCCCCTCGTCCTGCCGGCCGGGGCCTACTTCGGCGAGCCTTACGACGACATCCCGATCCCGACGACGATGGAGGTCAGTCCGTCTTCAGTCGTCATGATCGGTGAGACCCAGCAGCAGTTCACCGGCACGGTCTACGACCAGAACGGCCGCGTCATGACGGGTGCCGGGTTCGCGTGGAGCAGCAGCGACGAGAAGGTCGGCCCCATCACGGGCGGCGGCCTGTTCACCGCAGTGTACGCCGGAAACACAACGATCACGGGACAGTGCTACACCCTTCGGGACACGGCCGACGTATTCGTGAACAGGACCGTTCTCGAGACGGTCTGGATCGACTCCTGCGAGTCGACCGACGGCTGGACCCTCTCAAACGCAGGGCTCCGGGACGATGTCGTCTACGAGGGGTCGTACAGTATCGGCACCCCGAAGATAACCGCCAATGCATCTGTCGAGAAGGTTCTTAACTTCCCCGAAGGTGCTGCGCAGATGCGGTTCCAACTATATGGAGTCAAGACTGCAGGCTGCTGGATCAAAGCGTTCATCGACGGTGAAGAGGTAGCAGTGGCTACAAACATGAACAGGTGGATAACC